>CETR01011149.1_pt1 | contig 50247 bp, 49 predicted proteins | sample 531281 | NCBI WGS metagenome assembly CETR01 (sample SAMEA2622568, study PRJEB7988) | marine metagenome | biome: marine biome (ENVO:00000447); feature: mesopelagic zone (ENVO:00000213); material: "saline water (ENVO:00002010), including plankton (ENVO:xxxxxxxx)" | depth 696 m
GCATAATCGGCCGGCGTAAAAAGGTTGAAATATTCGTGACTTAGGCTGCCCATTGTATTTCCATTGAGCTTCACAGCCTGGGTATAATAACTCACAAAAAGCGTGATAACTACAGAAATAAAATTGAGAACAGCGAGCAGTTTTGGTTTCATAATTTTGATGATCAAGAGTCATTCTAAACCTGCCTACCGGCGAGACAGCTCTGGGATGGCTTAATTAATTCTTAAAATTAACTATTAACGAATTAACCCCATGTTAGCGTTAGGTTAAAGTTTATTCTGATAAAAATTAATTGTGCTAATTCACCCGAATTACTTCAGTTTTTGCACATACAAAAACCTGATCTTCGGCTTCGGGATTCATTAAAAAAGTACCGGTAAATTCACCGAAAGCGGGTAAAATGAGTTGATTTTTACTTCGGAAAAAGCATTTCAGTTTTAGATGTTGTTTGGCCAAACCTACCAATCGATATCCTGGATGAATATGTCCGCAGATATTAAAACTTCCTTCTTTTTCTTCAGGATGGTGCGTTAATCGAAAATTCTCTAGCCATAATTCCTGATAGATTTCAACGCCCAATTGGGTATAATGCAGCGGAGAAATAATATCGTGGTTTCCGGCGATCAGTATAATTTTAGCTTGTTGATTTTGAAGCCAGTTTTCGAATAAATTCCATTCTGCATTTAAAGCACTATGAAAAAGATCACCCAAAAAGATGATTTTTTGTGGTTGAAACTGCGCTACCGCTTGATCTAAACGATCAAAATTAGTCTGAATTGCGGTTGGTGGCACTGCGCTGCCGTGCTTTCGAAAATGAGAAATCTTTCCCAAATGCACATCGGCCACCAGCAAGGCTTTTTGCTCTTCCCAATAGGAAACACCACTGCATGCCAGCTGAAAATGGTTATTTTGAATTGTAATTAGAGACAATTACTCGGCTTCTTTGAATTTTATCTCTTGTTTTGTTTTAGGGATCGTTGCCAAGTAATAAGGCTGCGTCATTACCATAGTAGCCATCCCTTCCGGATGTGATTTTTTGATAGTGAAATACACCGTTCCGTTTTGAGTATAGGTTTGACCGATTTCTATTTTATGGCCCCCGGTTGTACGCTGTTGATCGATGATTGCGATTACATTTTGTTCGTCAAAATCTATTTTCGAAGCTTGATCCTTCTTAATTGTTTCATTGGCAGAATTTAACTTAAGCATAAATTCTTTCCACTCTGTTTCATTGGTGATAATGGTATTTTGTTGCCTTAAACCTTCGCTCCCACTACCATATAAATTACCTTCTGAAATTACTTTTGGTGCCATATGTTGTGTGGTTTTTGCTGAGTTACAACTAAAAAAAAACACAGCTAAACAGATATAAATAAAATTTTTCATATATATTTTTTTGAAATGCTAAGATAGAGCATTGGGACTTGAAATGTATTTCTCTTAACATGCTTTTTGCGTTAGGGATAGTAGTGGAAATCCCGCAGTAAGTTGTAGCGCTAGCAAAAACTTATGAGGAATTGTAACGAATAGCCCGACCCGAAGGGAAACGCCCAAATGGTTCACCCTTTACGTCATAAGAAAAGGGATACTTTATAAATTTCTATTTTTTAAGAGATTTCTAGTCTGCGTAGAAATTTTATTTTTCAAATTGCTTAAGCATACGCTGAATGCGATCTTCTAATTTTTCTGAAGAGAGCTTTTCACGCAAACGATCGGTAATGATGGGAAATGAAAATGGAGTGGGTTTTTGGCAAGATTTCCAAACGATTTTTTGCTGATGGATGCGCTCTAATGCTTGTCGCAATCTTCCTTCTTCCAACTGGTGCTCAAAAGTCTCCCTGAAGGCTTGCTGAAATAACAAATTATCATCTTCATAATCTCGAAATACATCAAAAAGTAATTGAGAGCTTGATTGCAAGTGTTTACTTTTGATCAATTTATTGGGATAACCGGTAAACACCAAACCGGCAATGACGGCAATATCTCTAAATTTTCGGCGTGCCATTTCTGTCGCATTTAAACTTTTGTAGAGATCGTCCATCAAAAATTTAGCAGAAAACAAATCGTTATCCAATAGCTGCTGCATATCGATTTCTTGATCGGAAAGCAGCTCGAAACCATAATCGTTAAAGGCTATACTAAAAGAAATAGGGGATAACAAACTTATGCGATACGCCAATAAACTGCCTAAAGCTTCGTGTACAAACCGACCTTCAAACGGATAAAAAATGGCGTGATAGCCTTCTCGTGTTTTAAAGGTTTCGATAAGAAATTCATTATGCTTTGGAATAATTGATTCTAATTGCTGACGCTCTAAAATTGGTTGAAGCGCTTTTAACTCTGGAGACTTCTCGACTCCGCTTGAAGTGACAGTGAAGCTTTCTGCGGCCTCATACAATTCTTCACGAAGCAATTCACTCATTTGCGCTGAAAATGCCATCCTACCTCCCATCCAACTCGGCACTTTAGCAGTTTTCTTTTTAGATTTTCGCACCAATACTTGCATTCCTTTAATGCGAGAAAGTTCTAAATTTCTACCGGCAAATGTAAATACATCTCCGGGTGAAAGTTTTGAAACAAACCATTCTTCTATCGTACCAATAAAACCTCCTTTCACATATTTTACGGTTAACATGGCATCACTTACAATGGTACCTATTTGTAAGCGATGACGCATCGCTACTCCACGTTGATTGACTTTAAACTTGCCGTCGTCTTCAATTTCTACTTTTTTATATTCATCATAGGTTTGCAGACTCTGACTTCCTTTCGTGATAAAATTTAAGCACCAACGCCATTCTTCATCTGTTAAGCCTTGAAAACAAAACGTTGACTTGATTTCAGGATAAATTTCTTTTGGGTAAAAACCATCTGAAACTGCTAAAGTGGTGAGGTATTGCACCAACACATCAAAACTTTGCAAGTAGGGAATTCGATCTTCTACCGCTTTTTTCTCAACCGCTTTCTGTAAAGCTGAAGCTTCAATCAACTCGATAGCATGCGTAGGTAAAAAATAAATTCTACTGGCTTTTCCCGGCTGGTGACCGCTTCTTCCTGCGCGCTGTAAAAATCGAGCTACCCCTTTGGGTCCACCAATCTGAATAATGGTTTCTACCGGTGCAAAATCTACTCCTAAGTCTAAACTCGACGTGCAAATCACCGCTTTTAAACTTTCATTTCTAATCGCTTGCTCTACCCAAAGTCTTGTTTCTTTATTAATACTCCCGTGATGCATGGCTACTTCACCTGCAAACTCCGGATACTTGTTCATTAATTTTTGAAACCACAATTCACATTGCGAACGCGTATTAGTGAATATCAATGTGGTCTTAGAATTATTGATGATGGGAACTACCTCATCTAGTAAATGCAAGCCTAAATGACCACGCCACGGAAATTTCTCCATTGACTCGGGAATAATCGATTTCACTTCAATTTTCTTTTGAATATTCGCTTTGATTAAGGTTGAATGTTGAAGTGCTTCGCTTTTTGCTCCCAACAAAACTTCTCGCGCCTGATCTAGATTGCCAATGGTTGCTGAAATACCCCATATTTTTAAATTCTTAGCGACTGTTTTTAAACGAGAAAGTGCTAATTCGGTTTGAACGCCACGCTTGCTTCCTAGCAGTTCATGCCATTCATCGACCACTATGGCATTTAGATTTTTAAAAAGCTTCGGGTAGTTTTTTGAAGAAAGTAATAAATGTAAACTTTCTGGAGTAGTAATGAGTAAATCAGGCATCGCCTTTTTCTGTGCTGCACGCTCTTTTTGAGAAGTATCACCGGTACGAATCCCAACCGTTAAACCTGATTGTGTTTCTTCTGCAAATCGAGAAGCGGCCTGTGCAATTTCAACAGAAAGTGCTCGGAGTGGCGTGATCCAAATGGCTTTTAAGCCTTTTTGGTGTTTGGTTTTATAATCCGGATTTTTTTTGAGGTATTCTAACACTATCGGCACCCAAAGCGCATAGGTTTTACCGCTTCCAGTAGGCGCGTTTAGGAGTCCGTTTTCACCTTTTAAATAAGCATCCCATGCTTTTTTCTGGAAAGGAAAAGGCTTCCAGCCTTGATTGGTAAACCAATGTTGTGCAATCGCTAAAAGCTCTTTCTTATTCATTTTAATTCATTATTTTACCCTTCCGTCTTCTTCCGCTATCGCTTCAAAAGTTACTTTTTAACCTTTCCGTCATTCCTGCGGAACGCCACCTTTCCTTATTAAGGAAAGGAACATTTTTGATCCCCTCAAAAAGGAAGGGTAAGGGGTGGTTTCATTTAAAATTATCATCAATTTCTTTTAATACCGAAGGTAAAAAATCAAATACCGTTTTATTTTCAAAACGTAATACCTTAAACCCTAACTCTTCTAACCGTTGATCTCGTTTTCTATCATTTTCTTCTGCAACTGCATTTTTATGAATTTCACCATCTAATTCAATAATTAATTGCTCTTGTGGACAATAAAAATCTACAATGAAATTTTCAATGCTATGTTGTCTTCTAAATTTTCTTCCTTTTAGTTGTCTTTTCTGTAATTGTTTCCATAGAAATGCTTCTGCAGGGGTTAAATTATTTCTTAATTCCTTACGGAAAGGTTCTAGATATTTTTTGTTATGTATGAATTTATTTTTCATTTGTAATTTTTCCCCTTCCGTCTTCTTTCGTTATCGCTTCAGAATCCTCCTTCACTAAATTAGAAAGGAACTTTTTAAATTTCCTCTCCTTTTTAAGTAGAAGTTTCACTTCGGAATTAAAGCTTTTAAATCTTCTAAGGTATTGGCCTCTTCAATTTTTTTATCGTGTCGCCAGCGTAAAATTCGAGGAAAACGAGTAGCCACTCCGCTTTTATGTCGGCTCGACTCGGCTATACCTTCAAAAGCGATTTCAAAAACGTGCTGTGGCGTTACGCTACGCACGGGACCAAAACGTTCTAAGGTGTTTTTTTTGATCCACGCATCAACTTTTCTAAATTCAGCATCGGTGAGACCGGAATACGCTTTTGCAAAGGTGACGAGTTCTTCTTTTTCCTCATCCCATAGCCCAAACGTGTAATCGGTAAATAAGTTACTTCGTCTTCCGTGGCCACGCATCGCATAGGTTAACACGGCATCAATGGTGAGCGGATCTACTTTCCACTTCCACCAATCACCTTTTTTTCTTCCGACGAGGTAAGGAGAATCCCAGCGTTTTAGCATTAATCCTTCAGATTTTACTTCACGGGATCGATCGCGTTCTTTAGCCACCTCATCCCAAGTTTGAAATGAAATCGTCGAAGAGATATGCAGTGGAATTTCATCTGAAGCAACATCCACAAAAAGTTGTTCTAATAACTCGCGGCGTTTTTGATAAGCTTTTTCTCGAATATCTTCCCCTTTCCATTCTAAAAGATCATAAGCTTTTAAAATAACTGGTGTTTTTTCTAATAGTTTCTTGGTGATATTTTTACGTCCAATTCTGGTTTGTAAGTCTTTAAACGTACCGATTTCATTCTTCGGAAAAGGTAAAATTTCTCCATCGATGACCGTCCCATCCGGAATTAGGTGGATAAATTTTTCGAACTCTGGATATTTATCGGTTACTAATTCTTCTCCGCGACTCCACACAAATAGCTCTCCATTTCTAATAATCACCTGTGAACGAATACCATCCCATTTATGTTCTGCCACCCATTCTTTTACATCACCCAATGTCTCGGGTTCATCTTCAATCGCATACGCCAAGTAAAACGGATAGGGTTTAGAGAGGTAGTCTTCCGGTTTTTCCTCCAGCACTAAATCGGTAAAAGTTGTAGTGGCAGGATCCCAATTTCCCATTAATTTATAAGCTAAAATATCTTCATCGATTTCTGTAGCTTTCAATAAAGCACGCGTCATTAATTTCTGACTCACTCCAATTCTAAAACTTCCGGTAATAAGCTTGGTAAATACAAAACGTTCGTAATAATTTAAGGTGAACCAATTCTCGTATAAATATTCTTTTTTCTCTTCTTCAGAACGAGGTTTTAGTTCAATCATTTCTTGTAGAAATTGATTAAGGCTTTTCTCTGAAGATGCGGAAGAAGGCGGAATCACTAGCGCAATGGTTTCGGCTAAATCGCCTACAATATGGTAAGATTCTTCAAATAACCACAACGGAATTTTAGCAAAAGTCGATGCCCACTGCCGCATTAAGTTTGTATTTACAGGACGTGGTGGTCTACGATGTGAAAGAATAGCAATGGTCCACACTTTATCTTTATCGCTAGCAGTTTTAAAATAATGCGAAAGCGCTTCCACTTTAAGCGTAGTTTTGTTGGTGCTATCTAAGGTTCGTATTAATTCTGCAAACTGCTTCATCTAACTTTCTTGTTTTTCTTTGCTATTCTCTTCTGAACTTTCTTCTTCATATTGGGTTTGCTCTGTTCTGGCATCATATCCCTGTTCAGCTAAAAAGCGGGAAAAAATATCAGTATAGCCGTGGGTACAAATTATCTTTTCTGCACCGGTGGCTTTTATAGAATTTAGTAATCCCTGCCAATCGCAATGATCGGAAAGTACAAAACCTTTATCAATAGCTCTGCGTCGCCTTGCGCCGCGAAAGGTCATCCATCCGCTTGCAGAAGCCGTGACATAAGGTACCATTTTCTTGATCCACGGAGAACCGTGAGCGCTTGGCGGTGCGATAACAATATTCCCTTTGAGGTCTTCTTTTTTTGTATCTCTTGTTATTTTTTCGGTGGGTGGTAAATCTGCTATTTCACGTATTACTTCGGTCATATTTTCGATGGCTCCGTGCGTATAAATCTTACCGACGGAAGTATCTAAATGCTTTAGCAAACGTTGAGCTTTACCTAAAGAATAGCCGAATAGAACTGAAGTTCTACCATCATCTTGATTTTGTTGCCACCAAGTATTAATATCATGAAAGACTTGTTCTTGCGGCACCCATTTAAAAGCAGGCAAACCAAAAGTGCATTCGGTAATAAACGTATGGCATTTTATTACTTCATAAGGTACTGCCAAACCATCGTCTTCTGTTTTATAATCACCGGTAAACACCCAAACTTCTCCTTTGTATTCTACTCGAATTTGTGACGAACCTATAATATGACCCGCCGGATGTAATGAAAATTTTACTCCATTGATGGTAAAAGTCTCATTCCACGCTTTTCCGGTGACCGAAATATCCCCCAAACGATGTTTGATAATGGGCACATTGGTATGATGCGTGATGTATTGCTGATGCCCCCACCTAGAGTGATCTGCGTGACCATGGGAAATGATAGCTTTTTTGACGGGTTTCCAAGGATCAAGATACACATCGGCGACTTCACAATAGATTCCTTTTTGATTAAAAACGAGTAAGGGTGTTTTCATATTTTGAAGGTAGCAAAAAGCCTTCTCAGATTTTGAAAAACGCTTAAATCTTAGCGGAATTTTAAGAGGTGTTTGCGTGAGGGATAACAGCCCCTTCGACTTTCCCTGAGGATAAACTTATCTTTTTTGCTTTATGAAAAACTTATCGACTCCGCTCGAATTGACAGACCTTCCAAAAGGCAAGTATACCAAATAGCCCGATCTGGAGGAACATACCTAAATTAAAATAGTTGGTGCAAAATATCTAACGAACGTGGTTTTTTAAAACCGTGTAAATGCAGTTCGAAATAGAGAATAAGCATTTCTAAAAAGTTTTTCCTTTTGGATTGGTTGAGCTTGATGGTTGATACTTCTTCATAATTGATTGATAAAAATTGTTTGAGTAATTCTGAATTTTCATTTTGAATACAATATTTGTTAGTATCATCTAACTGATATTCACCATCAAGTAAATTAAAATAGGGTAAATCTGGATCATATTGATGAGGGTAAAAGCCTAAAAATGAACTGAGTTTCACCATAAATAGCAAATGAAAATTAGCATATTTTTCGTTTTTATCTAACCATAGAAAGGAGTTTTCTAAGAACTGAAAAAGGGCTGCATTCTGCTCTTCTTCTTGAATGGCTTGGTTTAAAACTTCTGCTAAAAACATGGCAATAGAAGACTTGTAAATATTTGCGGTTAGAGTTTGGTATGCCGGATTTACTTTGGCTTCTCGAATGCTTTCTAAGGTGCCTTTATCTTTATGGTTTGCTTCTAAGTCTAATAACGTAAGCGGCTGGAACATGGAGGCACGAAGTTTTCCTTTTTTCGATTTTAGCACGCCTCGAACTAGGTAAGATTTGAGTCCGCTACTTTGAGTGTATGCCTTTACTATTAAATCTGCTTCACGATAGCGAAGGGAATGAATGATGATTGCTCTTGTTTTTACCAGCATTAACGAATGACCATAATTTTAGTAACCTGGGTTTCTAATTGATCTGCTGAAGTGATTAACACCATATACACTCCAGAAGCTACTTTGTGCTTTCCAAAAGCGCGCGTATCCCATTGTATGCTTCCTCCTTGGGAAACTTCTTCGTAAACCAAATTTCCTTCAATATCAGTAATTTTCACATTGGCATTTTCCATCAGGCCATCGATAGTAACCATTCCTGAATAATTTGGCCGTACTGGATTGGGGAAAGCGCGGACATTTTCTAAAGTTTCTTGGGAGCTTGTGGCAGTACCGTTGAAAGCTACAATTCCTTGTGGCGTTCCAAAATAAACTCTTCCGGAAGAACCATCCACTTCAATATCGGTTACTGTATTGGTGGGTAGAGGTGAATTTTTTGTGGTAAAGTTGTAAATGGTTTCTTGTCCATTAGAAGAAAGGTAAAAGGCTCCACTTTCAGTGGCAATCCATTTGTTATTGTTTCCATCGACTTCTATATCTGCAATACTTGCTCCTGCTAGCAGTTCTTGAGCAACTCCATCGTCATCTAAAATAATAATTTCTTGGGCTTGGGTATTTGGATTGGTAAACATCGATGATGGACTATAAAGTACGCGAAGTCCTCGTAAGGTTCCTATCCATAATTGATTATTATTATCTAGGGCTAAGGTTGTTATGTAATCATCAGATAAGTTTCCCTGGTTCTCCCCGCCAACTACTTTGGCAAATGTATTGGAAGAAGGTTGATAGCCAATCACACCGTACTCATAGCTTCCGAAATAAACATTTCCTGAGTTATCGATTACGATATCACTATACCCTAAATTTTCAGAATAATACTCTGGCTCTGGGATAGCTTCTGATATATCAAATATATTAAAAGTGCTATTTGCGGGAGAAAAATTAAAAAGTGCGTGTTGAACCCTAGATACATTCCCCCATAATATCCCGTTCCTGTCAAACGAAATTCCATTTACACGAGTATCATTGGAAAGAGGAGCTCCACCGTCAATTAATTCTTCAATAGGTGAATTATCTTGATTGTATAAATTTACAACTTCATTATCTTGAATTTGAAGCAATCCATCAATATAGGAGCTAATGAACACTTGATTAATATTATTAGGATTTATGGCAATGTTTACTAAACTCTCTGCATTAACTTCTTCAAAAGGAATATTTATCCATTCGCCATTTTCCAAATGGCTAATACCATAACTATCTAAAGGATAAGGATTATAAAATAAATCATAGTCTCCATAAACAACCCACAATTCATTAGGAATTGCTTCCATGTGAAAAACATTATTTCTTAAGGGGCCTATTGGACTCAAATATCGAGGTTCTGTAGTAGCGTTTATAAAAAAGCCTACTAAGCCTTCTTTGTTATCTCCTACAAATAATTGATCTTCCAGTAATACTGCGGAAGAAAAGTCAGGTTGGAAGTCTTGGATATTATTTAAATTAAAAGTTAAATTTAGGTTTTCATTATAGACTCTAATCCCTGTAGAAAATGTGATAACCAACTGATTATTAGAAACACTCGCATCCCTTATATTAATATTAAAGTTTTCTATTTGAGCACTATTATTCCCTGAAACTTTATAAAGATTATTATTGCTCCCTATAGCATATACTGCATTATTAAAATTGAAAATGTTTTTTATGCTAGATGGTGTTTGATTGGTCTGCTGCCATTGATTAAAATCTATTAAGTTAGGGTTATCTATACCGGCATATTTCACACTTCCTCCTTGTGTAGCAGCAAAAATTGTATTATTACGAACAGTAATTTCATTCACTTGAAGTTGTTCTCCCGCATTTCCTATAAAATAAGTATCACCAAATTCTAAGTTGGCTAAGTTATATTCTGAAATTCCGTAGTTAGTAGAAACTAAAAGACGTCCTTGATATTCATAAAAATCATTTATTCTTCTTTTATCAGGAGATACGGTCTCTTTTTCGGTAATATCAATTACTTGAAGTGCATTTCCTGAAGAAAATTGATAAATATTTATTAAGCCTGTTTGGTAACCTATTGCCAAAACATTATAATTAGAAGAATAATGTATGGCTGAAATTTTATCTCCCGCAATTCCCTGTACCGAAGTGATTTTTTTTACCTCTCCTGTACTTTTTTTATAAGTAAAAACAGCATTTTCTGCGGCGGCAAAAACGGTATTCCCTTCTGTATGAAGAGCTCTGATATTATAGTACGAAAAAAAATCTTCCCAATTATTACTATAGTCTTGCCCATTTACTGAAGAAAAAGTTAATAGGATTAAAAGAAATATATATTGAATTTTCATTAACTAAGCTTATAACCAATTAACCCATTATTTTATGGTTTATTGTTGAATTATTTACAAATATAATTTTATGCTTGGGTATAAAAAAACCACGATTTGAACAAATCGTGGTTTTGATATGATAATTAAAATTAGATTATACTGCTCCTTGTGCTAACATTGCATCAGCAACTTTAACAAAACCTGCAATATTTGCTCCTTTTACATAATCGACATGTCCGTCTTTTTCGCTTCCGTATTTCACACAAGCATCGTGAATATCGTTCATGATTTCGTGAAGTTTGTTATCTACTTCTTCTGCGGTCCAGCTATACCTTAAAGAGTTTTGAGACATTTCTAATCCAGAAGTTGCAACACCTCCCGCATTTGAAGCTTTACCCGGAGAGAATAAAATTTTAGCTTTCTGGAAAACTTCTACTGCTTCTGGAGTACAAGGCATATTCGCTCCTTCTCCTACTAACCTACATCCGTTATCTACTAATTTTTTAGCATCTTCTTTCTGCAATTCATTTTGTGTGGCGCAAGGTAAGGCTACATCACATTTCTCTCCCCAAGGAGTTTTTCCTTCATGATATTTAGCACCTGAATATTTTTCCAGGTATTCTTTAATGCGCCCTCTTTTTTCATTTTTAAGCTCCATGATGAAAGCAAGTTTTTCTTCATTTATACCTTCTTCATCATAAATATATCCGCCAGAATCAGACATGGTAACAATTTTTGCCCCTAACTGTAATGCTTTTTCTACCGCATATTGAGCGACATTACCAGAACCTGAAACCACAACTGTCTTTCCTTCTAAAGAATCTCCTTTAGTTTTAAGCATATTCTGTGCAAAATAAACGTTACCATAACCGGTTGCTTCTGGTCTAATTAAAGAACCTCCGTAAGAAAGTCCTTTTCCTGTAAGGATTCCGGTAAATTCATTTTGCAATCTTTTGTACTGTCCAAACATATAACCAATTTCTCTACCTCCAACTCCAATATCACCGGCAGGTACATCAGTATTTGCTCCAATATGTTTTGAAAGTTCTGTCATAAAGCTTTGGCAAAAACGCATTACTTCATTATCAGATTTTCCTTTAGGATCAAAATCAGATCCTCCTTTACCTCCACCCATGGGCAAAGTTGTCAAACTATTCTTAAAAACCTGTTCAAATGCTAAAAACTTCAAAATACTTAGGTTCACAGAAGGGTGAAATCTTAGTCCTCCTTTATAAGGCCCAATAGCAGAATTCATTTGTATTCTAAACCCCCTATTTACTTGAATATTGCCATTATCATCAGTCCACGGCACTCTAAAAATGATAGCTCTTTCAGGTTCTACCATTCTTTCTAACAACATCTTATTTTGATACTTTTCGTTTTCTTCAATAAAAGGGATAATAGTTTCTGCAACTTCTTCAACTGCTTGCATAAACTCAGGTTCGTTCGGATTTCTTTTCTTTACTTTATCTAGAAATTCCTGTATGTTTTTTTTCATAATTTTTTTCTAAAATATGGTTTCTATAAATTAAAAGTAAAATATCATTACAAATATATATTTTATTAAACAAAAGGGATTTATTTTTTACTTATTCTTAGAAATTTTAAGGTTTTTTAAAGATTTTAAAATTACATCATTATAGTAAACGAATAATTTCTTCCTAAACAATGTTTTTTTATATTTGCTTAAAAAAAATACCCTATATATATGAGAACCAATCATCTAATAACTGTATTTTTAGCCACCTTTCTGATTGGTTTTAATTCTCTGGCCCAAAACTTTTCCTCCGAACTAGGTGTGACGCTTGGCCCTGTTGCTTTTAAATCTGATTATGGCCTTGAAAACAACTCTAAAACGAACTTTGGAAATATTGGTTTTGGGATTGGTTTAATGTACTTTATCAACTTTTCTTACAGCCCAAATGGAGGATATACCAAAGACACCTATTTTAATGATCATTTTAAATTAAGAAACGAATTATTATACCATAAAACAGAACTTAATCACTACGGAAAATATGCAGAGAAAAATAACCTCCGCGGATTACAATTAAGATCCATGCATGGAGCAGCCAATGTTGTAGAATTGGGTTCTTTACTAGAATGGCATATTTTTAGTATACGTGATTTTGATTCAGCTTCGCTAAATTTTTCTCCTTATGTGAGCTTGGGGATACATTATGTATATTTTTCTCCTGAAGCAAGTAGTGATTTAGGTCCGCTTGGTGAAGTGGCAACTACTTATCCTAAATTTTTAAGCCCTGACCCTTCTAATCCTTATATTAATACAGATGACGGATCCACTTATTCCATTGCCTTTAGTGCCGGTTCACGTTATCGGTTAAATGATGTAGGAGATTTATTTGTAGAGGCTCGTTGGCACTATTATGGATCGGACTTTGTTGACGGCCTTGATCACGATAACCCAGAAAACAAAAGTAACGATTGGATGTTTTGGTTAAATGTTGGTTACATTTTCTATTTAAATTAAATTACTATAATTTTTAGAATAAAAAAGCTTCCGATAAAAACTGGAAGCTTTTTAGTTTATTCAGGCTTTATAAATTTTACCCTAAAGCCTGCTTTAAATCTTCAATTAAATCTTCTTCATCTTCAACGCCAACGCTTAATCTGATTAGAGAATCTACGACCCCGGTTTTTTCTCTTTCTTCTTTTGGGATTGATGCATGCGTCATACTTGCCGGATGTCCCGCCAAAGACTCAACTCCACCCAATGATTCAGCGAGCGTGAATACTTTTAATTTTTCAACAAAACTTACCGCTTCTTCTAGAGAATTATTTTTTGTGGTAAATGAAACCATTCCCCCAAAATCTTTCATTTGCTTTTTGGCAATTTCGTGATTAGGGTGATTTTCCAAGCCCGGCCAATACACTTTATCTACTTTTGGATGACTGCTTAAAAATTCAGCAACCGCTTTACCATTTTCGCAATGACGCTGAACTCGTAAATGCAGCGTTTTAATACCACGTAGCACTAAGAAGCTATCTTGCGGTCCGGCTACAGCTCCGCTCGCATTTTGAATGAAATACAATTTATCTGCCAGTTCTTTATCTTTCACCACCAAAGCTCCCATCACTACATCACTATGCCCACCTAAATATTTTGTGGCACTATGCATCACTAAATCGGCTCCTAAATCTAAAGGTTGTTGTAAGTAAGGAGTCGCAAAAGTGTTATCTACCCCTAACAAAACACCGTGCTTTTTAGCAATTTTCGCAGCTGCTTCAATATCGATAATATTCATCATAGGGTTGGTTGGTGTCTCTATCCAAATAAGCTTCGTATTTTCAGTAATATATTTTTCAATATCTTCAGCATTTTGCATGCCGATAAAGTTGAATTTAATTCCGAAATCTTTAAAAATACTGGTAAATAATCGGTAAGTACCACCATATAAATCATTGGTCGAAACTACTTCATCTCCCGGCTTCAATAATTTTAAAACAGCATCGATTGCGGCTAATCCAGAACCGAATGCTAAACCGTATTTGCCGTTTTCTATACTTGCCAATGAATTCTCCAAAGCACTACGTGTTGGGTTTCCGCTTCGTGAATACTCGAAGCCTTTGTGACCTCCCGGAGTATCCTGAGAATAAGTAGATGTTTGATATATAGGGGGCATTACAGAACCGTATGCAGGATCTGTATTTTCTTGTCCGCCATGAATTGTTTTCGTGTTAAATTTCATTTGTTTAAAATTTTGTAATTAACTGAAAAGTGAAAAAATTAATTTTTCACTTTCAAAAATTTGCATAAACAATTCACCATTTAGAGAGTTAATGATAAAACTTGTTTACGCGCATTTCATAATCAATTTTTTATTTTTGTTTTATCATAGCAAATGTACCATTCCGTTTGTGTTTAAACAAAAAGGCAGTATCTTTAATTTTGATGAGTAATTTAAATTAACTATGAAAAAATTCTTCGGCTTAAGCCTATTATTGGCAGTATTACTTTCTGCTTGTAAAAGCGATCCTAAAAAGGAAGAAATTGAAGTTTCTGATAAAGCAGAGACTTCTAAAGAAAAAATGCTTCAGCTAAATTCTGCTACTATTCAAAGTAATCAATTTGAAGTTTGCAAAGAAAACGAATGTCCAAAAGTTCAGTTGGATTATTTAGTGGCAAAAGGGGAAAATGCAGAAAAGATCAATGAGCAAAATGAATCCTATTTAATAGAAATTTTTAACTCTACACCCGATTCCACTTCAGTATTGACCCTAGAAGAAGCTGCTGAGAAGTTTATTGAAGACTATTTTAAATTCAAAAATGAATTTCCCGAATCGCCAGCTACTTACGAAGCTGAAATTTCTCAAGAAGAATTGGTAAAAAATGATAGCTTACTTACTTACAAAACTAAGTTTTATTTATTTACCGGTGGCGCACATGGTTATGGAGCGACACGGTTTTTAAACTTCAACCCGAAAAATGGGGAACGTTTGTCGAATGCTGATTTATTTTCTGATGAAAAAGCGTTTACAGACTATGCGGAAAAGAAATTTAGGGAAAAGTTTAAAATCACTTCAGAAAATATCAATTCAAAAGGATTTTTCTTTGAAGACGACACCTATAAATTACCCGAAAATATTGCTATTACTGAAGACGAAGTTTTACTCATTTACAATCCTTACGAAGCCGCAAGTTATTCTGAAGGACAATTAGAATTGATTTTGAATAAAAATGAAGTTCAGCAATTTTTAAACTATTAAACGCGATATCTTGAAAAAAGTATATTATTTATCTACCTGCGATACTTGTAAACGAATTTTTAACGAAGTAAACTTACCGGAAGAAGTCGAAAAACAAGACATTAAAACCGATGCTATTACTGCTTCTCAGTTAGAAGAAATGCATTCGCTCTCCGGAAGTTATGAGAGTTTATTTAGTAAGCGGGCACAACTTTACCGCCAACGTGATTTAAAAAATAAAGATTTACAAGAGAACGATTTTAAAGATTTAATTTTAGAACATTATACTTTTTTAAAGCGTCCTGTTTTTATCTTGGGTGGAGAAATTTTTATTGGCAACAGTAAAAAAACGGTACAAGCCGTGAAGGAGCAACTTCATGGATAAACGCATTCTCGCTATTCTCGCAGCTATTGGTGCAAGTACCATTTACGGAATAAACCACACGGTAGCCAAAGGAGTAATGCCCACTTATATTCAACCTTTTGGCTTCATTTTATTACGGGTTACAGGAGCTGCCATTCTATTTTGGTTGGTAAGCATTTTTAAACCTTGGGAAAAGATTGAAAGAAAAGATTGGCCCCGACTTGTTGCTTGTGCTATTTTCGGCATGGTGATTAATATGCTGTTTTTCTTTCAAGGACTAAATATGTCTACTCCTATTAATAGCTCTGTGATTACCACTTTATCACCGGTAATGGTCATTATTCTTTCTGCTTTTTTACTAAAAGAAAGAATAACTTTATTAAAAATATCAGGGATTATTGTGGGCTTAGCCGGAGCTTTATTTTTAGTCTTTTTTAGTAAAAACAGTAATCAAACTGCTGCTAATATTCCGTTGGGAAATTTATTTTTTATCGTAAACGCACTTTCATTTGGTGTTTATCTCATCATTGTTAAACCCCTGGCAAGAAAATACGATACCATTACTTTAATGAAATGGATTTTCAGTATTGCTGTCATCATCAATTTCCCCATTACTTTTTCAGAATTTCAAGAAGTGCAATGGCAAAGCTTACCTTTTGAAGCAATTTGGAAAATGGGTTTTGTTGTAGTAGGAACCACTTTTTTCACCTATTTACTCAACTTATACGCTTTAAAATACTTATCGGCCTCTACCCTAAGTGCATTTATTTATTTACAGCCACTTATTGCTATTTTTTATTCGATTACCACTGGAGCAGATACCTTAAATACGATAAAAATAGTTGCTGCAATTTTAGTTTTTGTAGGTGTTTATATGGTTTCTAAAAACCCGACTACGACAGCTCAGAAAGATTAATGCTTTGTGGCTTTTTACCATGACGTCGGGTATCTTCCTTGGTCAATACCTTAAAATCCTCTGTTTTTTCTAAATGGTCTAGATTTTCAATTAAATAGTCCGGTAATTTTGTTAAGCTACGTTCTTTTAAATCTATCCAAGAACCTAACATTTCGCAACTGGCACAATGTTCTCCTTTGTAGTTATAGATGTTATGCAAAAATTCAAAGAACATCCCGTCTTCCGATAAACCTTTTAATTCCAAGGTTACAGTTACCGGTTTTCCTGCCATCACCTCTTTAAAATAATAGATGTGTTCATAAAAAACTACTGGACCAATATTTAACTCGGCCAACTGTTTTTGTCCAAATCCATTTTCCATGAGAAAAGCCATACGGGTATGACTCATAAAATTCATATATGCTGAATTTGCTAAATGACGATTCGCATCAATATCACTCCATCTAATTTCAAATTCTTTATGGTACATCTTATCAAATTTTTGAAGTAAAATTAATAAAACTTATTATGCAGGCATAACTTTAGCAATGGTTTATAAGAATTTTGTAAATTGTATATGCTAAATAATTGCTCATGAAAAATTTTTACTTGAACTATCTTTTATTTTTTGCTTTTTTTCTCTTATCAATAAAACCTTATAGCCAAACCATTATTCAAGAGATTAATCGTCTTTCTGCTACAGATCGTGCTCTTGCAGATCAATTAGGATATAAAGTCGCGATGTCTGGTGATTTTGCAATTGTTGCTGCTCCTTTTCAAGACTATAATATAAATGGAGAAAACTTTATGGAAAATTCAGGAGCAGTATATATCTTTAAACGTGACGAGAATAATCAATGGCAACAACACCAAAAGATCATCCCTAATGATAGAGAACCTCAAAAACTATTTGGCAGCTCAATAGATATATATGAAAATACAATTATCGTAGGATGTCCTACAGAAACTGAATTATCTGCTCCTAGTGCCTATGTCTTTGAATTATCTGAAAATGAAAACTGGATACAAACTCAAAAATTAACAGTATCAGTTTCCAGCAATAGTAATACAAAATTCGGATATGATGTAGCTGTACAAAATGATAAAATTTTAATCGGCGCTCCGCAAGAAGATAAAGATGAAAATGAAGAAAACCCTTTAGCATCAAGCGGAGCAGTTTATTATTTTCAAAAAGATATTTCTGGAATTTGGCAAGAAACACAAAAACTAGTACCCCAAGATAGGTCTTTTGGAGACGCTTTTGGAAGAGCATTAAGTGTAGACAGCAATAAAGCTATTATTACTGCACCTTTTGATAGTAATGGTATTAATGGAACTAATTATACAGAACTTGGTGGTTCTGCTTATATTTTCTCTTACAATGACCAGACAGAAAATTGGGTAGAAAATCAAAAAATCATAGCTGAAGACAGAAATGAAATTGATTATTTTGGCTGGTCCTGTGATATTTTTAATGATGAAGTAATTATAGGCTCTCTTAATGAAGATCATGATTTAAATGGAGAAAACTCTCTTCAAGATGCAGGAGCCTCTTATATTTTTAAACTAGATGAAAATGAAATTTGGTATCAATCTCAAAAAATAATTGCTCCAGAAAGAAACACATTAGATAGGCTAGGTTATTCTGTGGGTATCAATAGTAATTTTGTAATTATCGGAGCTTTCTCAGAAGATGAAGATGAAAACGAACAAAACACTATTAATTCTAGTGGCTCAGCCTATGTATATAAAAAAAACAGCCAAGGCGACTGGCAAATGAAACAAAAAATTGTGGCTACAGACAGGGATTTAGGAGATTACTACGGCTATAGTGTTGATGCTGATGGAGATTATTTTATTAGTGGAGCTATAAATCAAGATCAAGATTCAAACAACGAAAATAGCCTTGATAATTCTGGAATGGCATATATTCTAAAAAAAATAGAGCTCCCTACGGTAATATGTCAAGATATTACCGTCTATCTTAATGAAGATGGTAATATTTCTATCTCCGCAGAGGATATTAACAACGGCTCCTATTCAATCGAAAGCGACATAAATCTTGATATAAATATTTCCGAATTCAATTGCTCAGATATTGGAGAAAATGAAGTTATTTTAACGATTTCAGATATGTATAACAGCGTCTACTGTAACTCAGTGGTCACCGTTATTGACAATTCAGATCCGACTATAGCTTGCCCAGAAAATATGACTGTTTATACTGAAAACGGAAACTCTTATTACGTAGTACCAGACTTTTATGCTAACGGTGATATAGAGATGGAAAGTATTTGTGGTGAACAAAATAATATTGAATATAGTCAATATCCAATACCAGGAACCCTACTAAATTTAGGAGAATATACTATTAGCTTTATAACTACTTACCCTAATGGAAATAGTGCGATCTGCGACACTAACCTTATAATAGAAACTTCCCTGAGCAATGAAGAGTATGAAAATAAGGCAAGCATTAATATTTACCCTAACCCTAGTTCCTCCTATTTTAAAATAAAAGCTCAACCAAACAGATTCCCTTTAACTTTAAAACTTTTTGATTTAAAAGGTAAAAAGATTAAAGAAATAAATCTAAACAACTATAAAAACGATCAACCAATATATATTTCAGAATTGTCTTCGGGAACCTATATTATAAAAATTTCTACCGGAGATAATCACATTATAAAGAAACTGATTAAAAATTGAGACCTGCCCAATAGATAATCCAACTTATAAATTAGTTAAAGATTTTGTTTTTACTAACTTTGCGCAACTTTTAAAATGAGCGCATGATTCAATCAATGACGGGTTTTGGGAAAAGTATTGTCGAGCTTCCCAATAAAAAAATCACTATCGAGCTAAAGTCTTTAAACAGTAAAAATTTAGATTTAAATGCTCGTATGCCTTCTCAATACCGAGAACGCGAATTAGATTTAAGAAGCAAAATTGCCAAATCACTTTCTCGTGGAAAGGTAGATTTTTCATTGTATGTTGAAATTACCGGTGAAGCTACTTCGGCTTCTGTCAATGCTGAGGTCGTAAAAAAATACATTCAGCAATTAAAAGAAATTCCTTCATCAGGAATAACTAATGATGCTGCTTTGTTAGAAATTGCCATGCGTTTACCCGATACGTTAAAAACGGAACGTGATGAAATTGATGAATCTGAATTTAACGCTATTGATCAAGGTTTAGAAGAAGCCTTAGAAGAGATTAATGATTTTAGAAATTCTGAAGGTAAAGCACTTGAAAAAGATTTTCTCTTAAGAATAGATACACTTCAGCAGTTATTAAAAGAGGTCATAGAAATCGATCCGCAACGTATAGCTGCGGTAAAAGAACGTTTACAGAAAGGTATAGAAGAATTAAAAGAAAATGTAGATGAAAACCGTTTTGAACAAGAACTGGTTTATTACATTGAAAAATATGATATCACAGAAGAGAAAACGCGCCTAGAAAACCATTTAAGCTATTTTATGGAAACGCTAAATTCTTCCGATTCCAACGGTAAAAAATTAGGTTTTATTGGTCAAGAAATTGGTAGGGAAATCAATACAATTGGTAGTAAATCTAACTTTGCACCAATGCAAAAACTCGTCGTACAAATGAAAGACGAACTCGAAAAAATAAAAGAACAACTTTTAAACGTACTTTAAATGATAGAAGGTAAACTCATTGTCTTTTCAGCTCCATCAGGCTCGGGTAAAACTACCATTGTTCAGCATTTATTAAAGCAAAAAGACTTAAACCTGGATTTTTCGATTTCAGCAACCTCTAGAGAACCCCGTGAAGGAGAAATAAACGGAAAAGATTATTACTTTATGTCGTTGGAGGAGTTTAAAACCCATATTAAAAAAGAAGATTTTTTAGAGTGGGAAGAAGTCTACCGCGATAATTTTTACGGTACCTTAAAAAAGGAAGTTGAGCGTATTTGGGAACAAGGCAAACACGTGGTTTTTGATATTGATGTAGTTGGTGGGTTAGACATTAAACATATTTACCCAGAACGTACCTTGGCAGTTTTTGTAGAGCCGCCAAGTATTGAAGAGCTGAAAATCAGGTTAAAAAAACGTAAAACCGAAACCGAAGACAGGATAAATATGCGCGTTGCCAAAGCTTCTATCGAGATGGCTACAGCTCCTCAATTTGACTTTATTATTGTAAATAACGATTTGCAAAAAGCATTGAATGAATCTTATAGTTTAGTCAAAAACTTTCTTCAGCAATAAGTTTTGAAAAAGAAAATAGGTTTATATTTCGGTACGTTTAATCCCATCCATATTGGTCATTTGGCCATTGCCAACCATATGGTTGAGTTCACTCCACTTGATGAAGTCTGGTTGGTTGTGACACCACATAATCCTTTAAAGAAAAAGCGAACACTTTTAGAAGACCATCACCGGTATGAAATGGTTTACCAAGCTACCGAAGGATACGATAAGCTAAAACCCAGTAAAATTGAATTTACGTTACCCCAACCCAATTATACGGTAAATACGCTTGCTCATTTAGAAGAAAAATATCCTGATTATGCGTTTGCCTTAATTATGGGCGAAGATAACCTCAATACGCTGCATAAATGGAGAAATTATGATGTAATCCTAGAGCGATTTGAAATTTTTGTCTATCCACGAATGACTTCAACCCAATTAAAAGAAAAGTTTCAGCATCATCCTAAGATTACCAAAGTAGATGCTCCTATCATGGAAATCTCCAGTACGTTTATTAGAAAATCGATAAAAGCAGGGAAGAGAATAACTCCACTACTCCCCTCTAAGGTTTGGAAGTACATTGATGAAATGAATTTTTATAAATCGTAAAGCCGCTCTGCAACTTATCACAAAACGGCTTTACTAAATAACCAACCAAAAAATCTATTTGTATAACGGAGGGTTTTCTATATAATTGCATGAATTCAGCTATTTGAATGTTAAAAATATCTTGCTTTTATCGTTAATAGAAGATTAGCTTTTAACTTTGAATAGGATTTAAATTTTAGGTATGGACAAAAACGCAAAATTTGCGGTAATTGGTGGCGGTAGCTGGGCAACAGCCATCGCTAAAATGTTATGCGAAAATGTAAATGAAATTTACTGGTATATGCGTAACGAAGCAGCCATTGAGCATATACGTAAAGAAGAGCACAACCCTAATTATTTAAGTTCTGTTGAATTCGACACGGCTCAATTGCACTTAACCAGCAATATTAATGAAGCAGTAGAAAATGCAGATTATTTAATATTTGTAATTCCTTCAGCATTTCTAAAAACCGAATTAGATGAACTCACCGCTTCTTTAAAGGATAAAATTGTTTTTAGTGCTATTAAAGGTATTGTTCCAGAAACAAGTTTAATTGTTGGAGAACACTTCCATCAGATGTATAATATTCCTTTTGAAAATATTGGGGTAATTACAGGACCTTGCCACGCAGAAGAAGTAGCCTTAGAGCGTCTCTCTTATCTTACTATTGCTTGTGCCAACGAAGACCATGCTAATTTCTTGGCAGAACACATAAGTAGTGAATATATTAAATGTACGACTAGCGAAGATGTAGTAGGTACCGAATATGCCGCAATGCTAAAAAATATTTATGCTATCGCCGCCGGGATTGCTCACGGATTGGGTTATGGGGATAACTTCCAAAGTGTTTTAATGAGTAACGCTATTCGAGAGATGAAACGATTCATTAAAAAAACCTATAAGATGAAGCGTAACATTAACGATTCTGCTTATTTAGGCGATTTACTAGTGACCGGTTATTCTGTATTCAGTAGAAACAGAATGTTTGGGAATATGATTGGGAAAGGCTATACCGTAAAAAGTGCTCAGATGGAAATGAGTATGGTAGCTGAAGGTTATTATGCTACAAAAAGCGCTTACCATATAAACAAAGACAAAGGAAAAAAGAAAGCCAAAACACCCATCATTAATGCGGTTTATCACATTCTTTACGATCATAAAAATCCCAAAAAGGTATTTTTAAAATTGGTCGATAAACTAGATTAAGCCAAGGTCTTGAAAAATAAAATATTATTAGGCGGTATTCTGGTAGGTTTAGGTGCGGCAAGCTACGGCATCTTAACCACTTTTGTAAAATTAGCTTATAGTGAAGGTTACAGTATTTACGAAGTTACTTTCTCTCAAATGCTAGTTGGTTTTGCTTGTTTGTTGATTTTAAATTTTTTCTACAAAGGAAATACCAAGAAAAAAGCTCCTGAAAAGGCTTCAAAAAAAAATATTCTTCACCTAATCCTTGCTGGTACTTCTCTAGGGCTAACCAGTACTTTTTATTATTTAGCAGTACAATACGTATCAGTATCAATAGGCATTGTATTACTTATGCAAAGTGTATGGATGGGAGTTGTGTTCAATTCTATTTTAACTAAAGAAAAACCGTCTTTTTTAAAAATATTGGCCGTTATACTAATCCTTACAGGAACTGTATTGGCTACAAATATTCTTTTTGATAAAGTGACTATTAGTCCTCTCGGAATATTATTTGGTTTACTGGCAGCATTATCATATACCGTAACTATTTACACTTCAAACACGGTTGCCAAGCATTTACCAGCTATTACTAGAAGTAAGTGGATGATGCTAGGCGGACTTGTAATTGTTACTTTAATATCTATTCCTTACCTAAATAAAAGCTTTAACTGGGAGGTATTTGCCAAATGGGGACCAATCTTAGCGCTTTTTGGGACCATTTTACCTCCACTGTTAATGACACAGGGAATGCCAAAGATAAATGTAGGCCTAGGAGTAATTATAACATCTATTGAATTACCTGTGGCTGTAACTGCTGCTTACTTACTATTAAATGAAAATGTAATCTTTCTTCAATGGATAGGTATTATCCTAATATTAGCAGCGATAGTGGTGATGAATAGTAGAAAACTACAGCAATAATTAACTTGCGAGAATCCCTTCTTCTTTCATCAGAGGAACTTTTTTTGCATTCGATGCTGCAATGCTATTCTTTTTAAAAATGAAGTTTCTATGAAGCATTTTTCCTTCAGCAAAAAAACTTACTGAAAATTCGTTATTCAGTTTTAAAACATTAGGTTCTAAATACTCAACTTTAGCAAAAGATTTAGCGCCTAAGACTTTTAAAGTATGGCGCATCGTAGAAGTTTTATCTTTCTTATCATAGCCATTAGAAACAATTAAAACAGTCTCTAATGGATAGTTATTTTCATTGATAAGGTAAGCATACCAATCGTGCGTACGATGATCTTTATTAAATTGATTCACCGCGACGAGATGAACACCTTCTACTTCAGGAATTTCAATATCTTTCTTCAAAACTAATCTTCTAAACGATGTTTGATTTTTTGATAGGCGATCGCAAACAAAATCACAGCCACTGCTAGCAAAATTAAACCAATGGTAATTTTTAAAAGTGCAATAATGAAAGTGACATAAAGAATAACACCAATCACAATGATTGCGAAAACAAAGAAGCCTATCTTTTTCATATTATAAAACTGATTTAAATTGATCCAAGAAACGAACATCGTTCTCGTAAAACATTCTTATATCACCAATTTGATACAACAACATGGCAATACGTTCAATCCCCATTCCAAAAGCAAAACCGGAATATTCTGTTGGATCGATATTACAATTTTTTAGGACGTTGGGATCTACCATTCCGCAACCTCCAATTTCTAGCCAACCGGTTCCTTTGGTGATTCGGTAATCGGTTTCGTTTTCCAATCCCCAATAAATATCAATCTCGGCACTAGGCTCTGTAAATGGAAAATAAGAAGGACGAAGTCTTATTTTAGATTTACCAAAAAGTTGTTTGGTGAAATACAATAAGGTTTGCTTTAAATCTGCAAACGAAACACCTTTATCAATATATAGACCTTCTACTTGGTGGAAAATACAATGTGATCGTGCAGAAATAGCTTCATTTCTGAAAACCCTACCTGGTGAAATAGTTCTAATAGGCGGCTTATTGTTTTCCATATACCTTACCTGAACGCTAGAAGTATGTGTTCTTAGCAAAATTTCTTCAGGATCGGTTTGAATAAAAAACGTATCCTGCATATCACGTGCCGGATGATATTCCGGTAGGTTCAATGCGGTAAAATTATGCCAATCGTCTTCAATCTCCGGACCTTCAGAAACATTGAAACCTATGTTTGAAAAAATTTCAATCATCTGATTTTTAACGATAGATATAGGATGGCGCGAACCAATTTCAATAGGTTCTCCTGGACGGGTTAAATCACCATAAACGCCTTTTTCTTCCTGCTTACTTTCTACATCTTCTTTTAGCTGGTTAACTTTATCCTGAGCAGCATTTTTTAGCTGATTAATGGTTTGCCCAAATTCTTTTTTAGATTCATTGGGAACATTTCTAAATTCAGCAAAAAACTCGTTTAAAATCCCTTTTTTTCCTAAAAATTTAATTCTGAAATTTTCGATTTCCTCTTGAGAAGAAGCACTAAACTTTTCAACTTCAGCAATATAATTTTTAATCTTATCTATCATGTGTTCGTCAATTAGAGCGGCAAAGTTAAGAAAATAGAAAACTAATTGAAGCTTTTTAACTGGCTATATTTTTTGAAGATAAACGTAGCCTGTCTTTATAAATATACATCATTAAAAAGAAGACTGAAATGGCTCCGAAACTATGCCACAACCAATGCGTTCCTATATCGAAAAGATCTGAACGTTTATCTAAAATCCTGAAGGTAATCGCTCCGCTAAAAGATAAAAAAGCAAACAAAATATATTTTCCGAAGAGAAATTTTGTCTTAACCAAATAAATACACATCGGTAACAAAAGTCCTAAAGCAGTAGAAATATAACCAATGGAAGTAGCTAATTTATGGGGCCAATCAATAAATTTTACTCCAAAAAGCAACAGTAAAACCAAGGCTAATAACCCGTATTTTTGAAAAGAATTCTCCCCGTCTTTAAAGGTGAAGTAAATTGATGCTGAAAGGCACAGAATTACAATAGGAACCCAATCCATGAGCAACCAAATTTCGTGACTTCTAGTAGCGTGATAAACTGTTCCTCCCACGAAACCAATAAATAAAATAGGTAAGGCGTAAGCTAAAAAAGCTTGTTGCTTAGCGTTTTTATAAACCTTGACCGAAAAATATAAAACAATTGCTAAAAACAGCAAATTACTAAGGGTGTTGAAAGGTTCAACCGGAAACCTGCCTTCTAGGGTTTCTTTATAAATAGGACCGCTATCGTTTGGAAAACTAAGCGCAGTAAGCAAAAAAATCATTTAGCTAATATATTCTTTTTCTACAAAATACTGCACAATTGCTTCTTTCATCATAATAGATTGTTCTCCCGCTTTTAAACTAGGCAACTGCTCCAACATCTTATAATGTGGCCAGCCATCTTCATCTACATAATCAAACTCATAATACCCATAAGGTTCCAACAAGCGGCAAATGGCTATGTGCATTAAATCTACTTTTTGGTCTTTTTTAAAGCGTCGGTGTAATTGCCCTAGTTCTTGCACTCCAATTAAATAAATAATTGCATCTAATTCCAACATTTCCCCCTCTCCAAATTGAGAAGACAGTTTTTGTTGAACGTCTTCCCATTTTCTTTTTAAATCTTCATCTCTTGCCATAAGATGCAAAGATAGTTAACTTCTCATTTTTAACTATATTTGTTAAATGAATATTATCGACGTAATTATTGTGGTCGTCCTCATCCTAGGATTTGTACGTGGTGCTATGCGAGGACTCATTGTAGAACTTGCTTCTCTTGTCGCAATAGTTGCTGGAATCTACGGAGCTATTCATTTCTCTTATTTTGCTATTGATTTTTTAGCAAAAAGTGTTTCTTGGGACGAGAAATACATCCAACTTGCCGGTTTTGCAATTACGTTTCTTTTTATAGCAGTTTGTATCTTTTTTATAGGAAAAGTACTAACGGAGCTTGCTGGCTTAATGGCCTTGGGGATGGTAAATAGAATTTTAGGAGGGGTTTTTGGACTGATTAAATTTGCCTTCGTACTAAGTGTCATTTTAATGTTTATTGAAGGTTTCAATAAAAACATCACTTTTATTCAAGAAGGAAAATTTAAGACTTCGATATTATTTCAACCCGTAAAAAGAATTGCTCCATTGATTTTACCTCCAATCTTAAAGGAATTTGAAGAAAATAATAAAACCGAACAAGAATTAAATTCATAGAAAAAGAGCTGAAATATCAGCTCTTTTTCATTTTAAAACCTTCATTTTTAAAAGTTGAGTCTATATACCTCATCTAATTCTTCATTATTACTTAAATTCACACCAAGATCATTAACGATACCGGTTCCCACGCCATAAGCCCAACCATGAACGGTTAAATCCCGGTTGTTTTTCCAAGCATTTTGTACAATAGAAGTTTCTGCAAGATCAAAAACCTGTTCTATTACATTTAATTCTACAAATCTGTCCCAGCGTTCTTTTTTATCTTCAATATTTTCCAATTCAAGTTTATGAATTTTGTAAACATCTTTAATATGTCTGATCCAGTTATCGATTAACCCAATAGATTGGTTTTCCATAGCTGCTTTCACACCACCACAACCATAATGACCACATACAATAATGTGTGTGATTTTTAACGCATTCACGGCATAATCAAGCACGCTAAGCATATTCATATCGGTATGCACCACCATATTAGCAATATTCCTATGTACAAAAACTTCTCCTGGAGGTGCTCCAATAATTTCGTTTGCCGGAACACGGCTATCAGCGCATCCAATCCATAATAGGGGAGGCTGTTGGCCATTTTCTAATCTTTTAAAAAATTCAGGGTCTTGTTTTAATTGACTTTCTACCCATGTTTTATTTTTATCTAGAATTTTCTTGTAAAATTCTTTTCCCATGATCATTAGTTTTTAAGTGGTTGGTTTTTCTCTTTTTCAAAAAATTCTTTGTAGCTATTAGGATTTTCTACTACTCCCCTTTCAGAAATTAATTTAATACTTATGTTTCTTTCTTTGGCCCGAATAGCAAATTCATCAAAAATCTCTACAATATCATAATCTAAGGATTTTGTTTTGGTCACATCAAGTTCTAAATAAGCGCCTTTCGGCAAATTATTCAATTCTCGATTAATTGCTCCTTTATTCAAAAAAGTTACTTCTTCAGCTAAGTGCATTTTAAATTTATTGTCATTGGTCTCAAATCCTTCTTTATGCAAAAAATGTGAGTTTTTATAACTGTTGAGCAAGATAGTAATAATTCCTACTGCCAAACCTAAACCTATCCCAATTAATAAATCGGTAAAAACAATTCCAATAATGGTAATAAAAAATGGAATAAATTGTGCTTTCCCTAAACTATACATATGCTTGAACAGTGACGGTTTTGCTAATTTATACCCCACAACCAAAAGAATGGCTGCCAATACTGCAAGTGGTATTTTATTTAGGAATACCGGAATAGTCACCACAGAAATCAATAGGAGAATACCGTGTAGAATTGCTGAAATTTTTGTTTTTGCACCTGACTGAACATTAGCAGAACTTCGTACAATTACTTGGGTGATAGGTAAACCTCCTATTAAACCTGAGATTATATTCCCTGTTCCTTGAGCCAGCAATTCACGATTGGTTGGTGTTACCCTTTTTTGAGGATCCAACTTATCTGCTGCTTCTACACATAAAAGTGTCTCCAAACTGGCCACAATAGCAATGGTTATCCCAGTAATCCAAACTTGAATATTAGAAATGGCCCCGAAATCAGGAAAAGTAAATTGTGTTGTAAAATCTTTAAAACTTTCTGGTACCGGAACTTTTACTAAATGAACTTCTGCAATTGCCAAGTTACTGCCTTGCATAACTAAATAATAAATCACTCCAGCCACCACGGCAACTAAAGGCCCGGGAATAATAGTAAATATTTTATGTTTTGAAGAAAGTACATTTTCCCACAGTAATAAAATGGCCAACGAAATAAGAGTTACAATAATAGCTCCCGGCGAAACATAGTCAATCATATTGAAAAGTTCTGAAAAGGTATTTTCACCATCTGCTTGAAAAAAATCTAAATCGCCTTCGTAATCCTTATCGTAACCAAAGGCGTGGGGAATCTGTTTCAAGAAAATAATTATCCCGATACCGGCCAACATTCCTTTAATTACCGATGACGGAAAATAATAACCAATCACCCCAGCTTTTAGAACACCCAATAAAATTTGAATTACCCCACCAATAACTACTGCCACTAAAAACTGCTCGAAACCTAGCGTAGCGATTGCTCCCAGCACAATTACTGCCAAGCCTGCCGCTGGGCCACTTACTCCCAATTGAGAATCACTAATAGCCCCTACTAAAATACCGCCTATAATCCCTGCTATTAATCCTGAAAAAGCGGGAGCTCCACTTGCTAAAGCAATTCCTAAACAAAGTGGTAAAGCCACAAAAAATACGACAACACTTGCAGGAATATCCTTATTTAAATGCTTAAACATACTTATTAAGTTTACAATGCTTTTCTTCTACATATCCTGTGAGAGAAGCATTATTTAGATTTCTAAATAAAATTTTATGAAAAACTATAAAAGTAATTAAGCCAATTCTGGTGGTGGAGATAATAAATCATAGTAAATAACTGGTAAACAATTCACAGAATAATCACTAATGGGAATTGTTTTTTCTTCTGAAAGAAAAGAATTCAATTCAAGGTCTGAAGTCATCCTGAATTGAAACTCATCCATTCTCTTCTTAGCATATAACCGATGTTGTTCTTCTTCATTATAACTAAAAGCACAAGATATATCGGCATCTTGCTTAATTAGTGTAATTACCGTTGGGGTCACCAAAAAAGTAACAAATAATAAAAGAAATGTAAATGCCAGTAACTTCAAAGGATTGAGATTTAACCGACACTAAGATAATGAAAATTATAAATTAAAGCGTTTTTAAATCATTTTCCTTTACCCAACCTTGTCTTCCATCGGCCAGTTCAATTTTATAAAACCCGTTGAAATTATCAAGAATTTTAATTTTTGTCCCTTCATGAAGTAAGAAAGCATTGGACGATTGTGGATTGGGCTCTGAACGTACAGTAGATTCTTCAGCAAAAACTATCGCATATTTCTTACTTTGCTGAATTCCATATTGCATATAGGCAAAACTTACAGAAGCTATCATCACTATAATCCCCACTACAAATCCGGTAAAGAAAATTCGTTTTTTAAGCACGGAAGCAGAAAGGTAATACAATAAGAAACAAACACTTAAAACAATAGAAAAAACCACCGCTAACCACGCCCAGCCATTAAAACTAAGCTTAGAAATAATACCATTAAAAATTTTAGAAAGACTGCTTTTAGGCAAATCATCTATAGCGTCTAAGGTCATATTTTGTGCAAAGGCCAAGTTATTTTCGGCATCTTTGTAACCAGGGTCTAATTGTAAAGCCTTTTCGTAATTATAAATACTTGGTGCAATATGGTCTAACTTATAATGTGCATTTCCTAAATTATAATACAGACTTGCCGAAACTTCACCGCTTTTTAAAATAGATTCATATTTATTAATCGCGGCTTCATAATTTCCATTGGCATAGTCCTGTGAAGCTTGCTGAAACAAACTTTTATTATCTTGAGCAAAAAGACAATCACTTACTAATAAAAAAACAATCAATAACTTTTTCATCTTACAACTGCTTATCTAATTCTGAAATTGTTTTTTTGGCTTTATCGTAATCTTGCTGCATTGCCACATTGGAAGTTGGGGTGTAACGGGCAAATTCACAACTTTCTAAAATCCCAATAAAATCATTTACAGTTTCCTCTCCCACTCCTTTTTGGGCGAGTAATGTTTTTATTTTTTCTTTACTCATTTCACCGGTTTGGATAGAAAGTTTCGCTTTTAAATAATTGTGCAAGGCCCGTTCTAAAGACTCATAAAATTGCTTTTGGTCTCCCAAGTTTTTCCTTGCTTCAGATAAATATTTTCTTGCGAGTTTATCTGCCTTTTTAGAACGTTTTCCTTCTACATCACTCATCGAGTTTTCACGTCTTCTTCCGGTAACTATTCCAATAGGAATTAACAACAATGGAGCGACCAAAGCAGTCCAAAATCCTGCGCTTTTAAAAAACTCACCGCTATTTTTAGGTTTTAAATTTGGTTTTAAATCTATATACCTAAATTGTTTTCCCGCAGAAGCAACCGGTAGTTTTGCAATATGGTTAGAATCTGTAGTAGCAACTGGTGCATTTACCCTTGCCGGACCATTTTCTACATTAATCAATATTTCTTTGGAGGTCAAAGTTTTATAAGTTTCGCTTCTAGGATCGAAATAAGAGAAACTTACGGGATTAATAGGGTATTTCCCTTTAGATTGTGGAACTACGGTATAACTATCTGAAATATTCCCGTACATCCCATTCATATTGGTATTTACATTTTCTTGATGTTCCGGTTCATAAACTTCCAAAGAAGAAGGTAAATTTAACTTCGGAAGTTGAAAAAGTTTTAAATTACCATTTCCGTTTACTTGAAGTTTCACCTGTAAAGATTCATTAGCATTTAACTGGTCTTTACTACTGGTTACTTTAAAATCAAAACTTCCTACTGCTCCTGTAAAATTAGCCGGTTTGCCTTTGGTAGGCAATGCTTTTACGTTAATTGTAGTGCTTGGAGATGCTACGGTTCTTTCTACTGTTTCGTACAACCTTCTTCCAAAAATATCACGACGGTCTGAAGGGACATTTACAGGAACCGTAAAAGTCAAGGGATCTATTTTTAACTCTCCTGTCTTCTGCGGATACAATACGGTTTTCTTAACGGTCACGTATTGATACGGATCGCCTTTATACAGATCTTCCTTTACACTATACTGAGATATATTGATATCTTGACTCCAAAAATCGGTATATTGAGGAACGTCTTTAGGATACCATTGACGAACATTTATTTCTTGACTGAAATACAATCTGTATTCTATGGAAATTCCTTCGTTTAAATATGGATTTCTATTAGATACATTTACCACAAGATGAATATTATCTGCCGCAATAATTTCAGCATTGCTACCATCTGTGGGTTTATCTACCGCTGCAGTAACTTCCACATCAATAGGAGGGGTTTTGTAGGTTTGCCCTTCTATTTCAATCGTTGCCTGACCAATGGTAAATTTTCCTCTTCCGTTAGGTTGTAAATAGTAACTGTACTTTTTCTGAAAGGAACGTTTTCCATTCACAAAACTCTGACTGATAGATTGATTGGGGCCACCGATTACTTCGAATCCACGAAAATCTGGGGGATTAAAATTATCCCCATCTTGATTCATTGTAAAATCTATACGCAAACGCTCGTTCACGCCTAGTTTTTCTCTACTGGCTTTGGCTTCAAATTCTACTTGTGCCAATCCTGTAAAGGAAACAAATAATGTAAGTATGAATAAAATTTGTTTCAGCTTCATTACCAATCTTTATCTGTATTACTTCGTTGCCCTTTAACTCTTTGAGCATTGATTTTATCTTGAACTTCTTTTTCTTGATTTTCCATCGCTTCCAGCAAGTTCTTTATTTGCTGCGGAGACATTTTACCTTCTTGCGGTTGCGGCTGCTCACTCTTTTCATCACCTTTTTCTCCACTGTCTTGCTGTTGCTGTTGCTCTTTCTTTTGGTCGCCTTCGCCTTCTTTTTTCTGCTGTTGGTTCTCCTTTTCTTTATCTTCTTCCTTCTTGCCTTCTTCTCCTTGGTTATCTTGATTTTTGTTTTCTTTATTCTGGTCTTCCCCGTCCTGATTTCCTTCGTTGTTCTTGTCTTTTTCTTTATTATCTTCTTTATCCTTATCTTTTTGCTTCTCTTGATCTTGCTGTTTTTTCTTCGCCTTTTCTTTGGCTACAGCCAGATTATAACGGGTTTCATCATCAGTTGGGTCATTGCGCAAAGCATTTTTATATGCTTGTACGGCCTCTTCATACTTTTCTTCTTTCATAAAAGTATTTCCTTGATTGTGATAAGCTCTGTGTTTTAAAGCTTTACTTTCTGCTATTTTGACAGATTGGTTCAATCGGGAAAAAGCTTCCTGATTTTTTTCTTTGTTAAAATAAACGGTTCCCAGATTATACTTCAATTCAGCATTATCGGGATCCCTAGAGATTGCTTTTCGGTAGTTGGCCTCGGCATCAATAAAGTTATTTTCTGCCAAGTCTTCTTGAGCTTCAGCAGCAAGAAACTTAGCTTCTCGCTTTCTTTTTTCTTCTTTTTTATCTTGTGCCTGAAGCTGAAAAGCTGTCAAACCAATAAGTAAAAATATAATAAGCTTACATTTCATCTTCTTTCTTTTCATTAAACAGGTTAAGGCGTGTAATCCAAGCCGTTTTCCTTTCTAAAACAAACACATCTAATACTATAAAAAGTATGCCAAAACCTAAAAACCATTGAAACTGATCTTTATAATCTGCAAATTGTTTACTCTCGAATTCGGTTTTTTCAATATTTGCCAAAATATCGTTCACCTTATCTATTACCTCCTTGGTATTTGTACCGTCAATGTATTCACCATTAGTTTCATCTGAAATTTGTTTTAAGGTCGCTTCATCTAAACGCGTAATTACAGTTTCACCATTTCGGTCTTTTTTATAAGATTGAATAACATTATTTCTCTTGATAGGAATAGGCCCGCCTTTAGCAGTTCCTACACCAATGGTAAAAATACGAATGCCTTTTTCTGCGGCTTGTTCAGCAATATCGGCAATATCACCTCCGTGATCTTCTCCATCACTAATAAGAAACAATACACGGTTGGTTTCAGATTCATCATTGTAATAGGTTTGCGCCAATTCAATAGCTTCATTAATGGCCGTTCCTTGACTTGAAACCATATCGGTATTCATGGCTTGTAGAAACAGTTTAGCTGAACCGTAATCTGTAGTGATGGGTAACTGCGGAAATGCTGATCCCGCATAAGCAATTATCCCAATACGGTCACTGGTTAAATTGTTAATGATTTGAGTGACCAATTGTTTCGACTTTTCTAAACGATTGGGTGCAATATCTTCGGCTAGCATACTTTTACTAACGTCTATTGCAAAAACAATATCAATCCCTTCCCGTTTAACGGTTTCCATCTTAGAACCAATTTTAGGGTTGACCATCGCCATGGTTAAAAAGGCAATAGCTAAACTCCACAAAATCACTTTTAAAACCGGTTTAAACTTAGATTTATTCGGACTTAAACGTTCTAACGATACAGCGGTAGCAAATTTTTTCTGTGTTCTTCGTTTCCAAAGAATATTTAGAAAATACAACAGCAAAACCACTGGTATTGCCAGTAACAGCCAAAAGAATATTTTTTCTTCTAATACTACCATTTATACAAAGCTTCTAAATACAGTGTTTCTTAATAAAATTTCCAATAGAAATAGAATTCCAGCTAAAATTACCAAGGGTCTGTATTTCTCTTCGTAATTATAAAACTTAGATTCTTCTACTTCGGTTTTTTCTAATTTATTGATCTCTTTATAAATTGCTTCCAGCTTTTCATTATTCGTAGCTCGGAAGTATTTTCCTCCAGTCTGGTTGGCAATTTGTTTTAATAAGTCTTCGTCTATTTGCACCTTTGTAGGACCGTATCTCAATTGTCCGTTAGGGGATATTCCAATAGGTCCCATTGCCGTTCCGTTTGAGCCAAGACCAATGGTATAGACTTTAATATTATATTCTTCGGCTAATTCGGTAGCGATTTTCGGGTCAATAAATCCGGCATTGTTTACCCCATCTGAAAGTAAAATAATCACTTTACTCTTGGCTTTACTTTCTTTTAAACGATTAACGGAGGTAGCCAACCCCATCCCAATAGCTGTTCCGTTTTCTAATAAATCGCTATACTTAACATCACGTAAGGCACTCTGAACGATACTTTTGTCACTGGTAATTGGGGTTTTGGTAAAACTTTCCCCAGAATAGACTACTAAACCAATACGATCGTTGGGACGGTCGTTAATAAAATCTGAAGCTACTTTTTTTAAAGCTTCCAAACGGTTAGGCTTTAAATCCCTCGCTAACATACTTGGCGAAACATCTATCGCCATAACAATATCTATCCCCTGTGTTTTTTTTGTCCTTGAGGTTACATCTACCGTTCTTGGTCTTGACATTGCCGTAATGAGTAATGCTAAGCATAACAAACGAAGGAATAGCAAAACAGGTCTTAACTTAGGCAATAAATCTTGTTTTACCTTAAAACCTTTAATACTGGATATTTTTACTTCTGGAGTTTGCTTATTTCTCTTCCATATATACCAAGCAATAAGAACTGGGAAAAGCAAAAACAGCCAAAACCATTGTGGATTTTCAAAAGTGATGTTATTAATATTAAAATCGAACATTAATTTTCGCTATTAAATTCAACAGAATTAATTACCCTATTCGCAATTTCTTCAGCATATTCATCATTTTTATTATAAATGATGGTAACCTGCTCCAATCCTCCTTTTTCAAACAAGTTGAGAATTGTATAACTTTTTTCTTCATCTTTTTGTGTCAACGGATTTTTATAAACCGCACTTCCAAAAACTTTTACACCTTCCTGTCCTGAAGGAATCGTAAATTTTTGATCTTTCATTAAAATATTACGGGCACCATTTTTTTCCATTTGATTATAAATCCCATCTACGGCTTTATCAAAATCAAATTTAGTATTAGGAGGAAAAGGAACCGTAGTTATCGTGATATGAAAATTACCCATTAAAGCTCCATAACTAAACATTTCTGGTTTTGCAGCTTTGCTTTGAGCCGGTAAACTAAGTGAATCTGAAGTTCTTCTTAAAACTTCCGGGGTTGAAACCTTAATGGACGGATTACCGTATTCACTAGTGACCCATTCGCCTTTCAATAATTCTTTGGTAGGGGTACCAAAAACCTGATCTTTTACAGTATTATAACCTTTTACAGCTACAAAACCTACGATCACTGCAAGAAGTAGAAAAACTCCTCCCACAATAGAAAAAATAATTGTCCTTTTCTTTTTCTTTTGGCGTTTTTCTTCTCGATAAGCTTCGTCTTGTAAACGCTCTTCTTCGGTAGGCTCAGGTTTCGATTCTTTAATACTATTAATGTCTTCTTCTATAAGCTTCCGATCATTTTTAGCGGTAAGTTTATCCATCCCTCCACCGGCAAACTTTATTAAATCTGCCCTTCTTAGAATTTCAGCTAATTCATCAATCACTTTTTGATCAAGGTAAATCTTTTGATTTTCCTTTAATCTATTTAACCTTGTGATTAACTCATCGGTAGTACTCTCTAATGCTCGCTCGTCAATTTCTTCATCAATATACCTTTTTATGGCAGTGGTTAGAGTTGAATAGTAAGCTTTCATTTCCCCATGCTCCAAGGTCTTACTTTCATCTAACTTATGAAGCGTTTGTATTGCTTGCTCGTAAGGTGGCAGTTGTTTTTCTTTTTCCAATTTTCGTTTCCGAAGTTTGATAATCAAAAACACAATTCCTGCTATCACCAATAAGCCTATTAGCAACCATACTATCCATAAGGGAAATTGCATAGGTTTTTCAATTTCTATGGTAGGCTTGATGGGAAAAATTTCTTGCTTCGTAGTATCTACGGCAACAGTAGCCACTTCTACTTTTACGGAATCGGTAAAAAAGGGTTGGTTATTCACTAGAATTTTCTGCCTAGGAATAGTATAGGCTCCCGAATCCCATTGGGTTAAAGCATATTCTCTGCTTAACTGCCAATTTTTACCCGCTTTAAGTTTGGTGGTGTCTATTTTATAAGCTTCTACCATTTCCAGAGGCATAAATGTTTGTCCTTCTGGAAATACAATGATGGAAGTGGTATCTGCTTCTACTTTTATTTTGTAGTGAATCTGCTCACCTATTTTTATTTGGGTGGTATCTACAGAAGATGAAATTTCCTGTGCTGAAGTTTGCTGAAGAAAAAGCACTCCGAATACCGCCAAAAATAGAAGCTTGCTGACTAATATTTGCTTTAGTAATTGCTTCATGTTAACCTCTTTGTTTAAAATAGCCCAACAATTTTTTCACGTAACTTTCATCGGTTCTAGTGTTGATACTTCCTGAACCGCTGAGCCTAAAACTGGACTGGAAATAATCTGCGCGGTCCCTAAAATATTTGGCATAACCTGTTCTAACTGATTTAGAACAGGTATTTACCCAAATAAGTTCACCGGTTTCTTCATCTTGCATTTGCACCATTCCCACATTAGGCATTTCTTCTTCCCTTTTATCGTAAACCCGAATACCGGTAACATCATGTTTATTACCCATAATTTTGAGCGTGTGCTGATAATCATCGGTTAGAAAATCTGAAAGAATAAACACGATCGCTTTTTTCTTCATCATATTCTGAAGAAATTTTAATGCTTTAGCAAGGTCTGTTTGCTTGTTTTTAGGCTGAAATTCCAATAATTCCCGAATAATCCTTAAGACGTGAGAACGTCCCTTTTTAGGAGGAATATACAACTCCACCTCATCTGAAAACAGCAACAAACCTATTTTGTCATTATTCTGGGTTGCTGAAAAAGCTAAGGTTGCAGCGATTTCAGTGATGATATCTTTTTTGAAGGTTTCGGTAGAACCAAAAAACTCAGAGCCGGAAACATCGGCTATCAACATCATGGTGAGTTCACGTTCTTCTTCAAACACTTTTACAAAAGGCTCGTTATAACGTGCTGTTACATTCCAGTCGATGCTTCGTACATCGTCCCCAAATTGGTATTGACGCACTTCACTAAAGGTCATCCCGCGACCTTTAAAGGTAGAATGATATTCGCCACCAAACACGTGATTGCTTAACCGACGTGTTTTAATTTCTATTTTTCTTACTTTTTTAAGGAGTTCTTTCGTGTTCATTATTCCGCATCAGATTAGATTAAACTGAAAAAATTCAACCAGCTTCCTCTATTCTATGGTACTTCAATTTCATTAACAATTTTACCTACGATATCTTCTGAAGTAATATTTTCAGCTTCCGCTTCATAGGTAATACCAATCCTGTGGCGTAAAATATCGAGTACTACGGCTCTTACATCTTCAGGAATCACATAACCTCTTCTTTTGATAAAGGCATAACATTTAGCCGCCGTTGCTAAGTTAATACTACCCCTTGGTGAAGCTCCAAAAGATATTAATGGTTTTAGAGATTCTAATTTATACCTCTCCGGGTAACGTGTAGCAAAAATGATATCAAGAATATATTTTTCAATTTTTTCATCCATATAGACTTCACGCACCGCTTGTTGAGCGGTCAATATTTGCTCTAATGAGACTACCGGATTTACCTTCTCAAAAGAACCTTTTAAGTTAGCTCTTACGACTAATTGTTCTTCTTCAATCTTAGGATAGTCAATCACAGTTTTTAGCATAAAACGGTCAACTTGCGCTTCAGGCAACGGATAGGTTCCTTCTTGTTCTACTGGGTTTTGTGTAGCCATAACCAAGAAAGGTTTGTCTAACACAAAGGTTTGCTCCCCAATGGTTACTTGTTTTTCTTGCATCGCTTCCAGCAAAGCCGATTGTACTTTGGCCGGCGCACGGTTAATCTCATCTGCTAGTACAAAATTGGCAAAAATGGGACCTTTTTTGATGCTGAAGTCATTCACCTTCATATTATAAATCATCGTCCCTACTACATCGGCAGGAAGTAAATCTGGCGTAAACTGAATCCTGCTAAAACTTCCTTTAACAGCTTTGGAAAGAGTATTAATCGCCAAGGTTTTTGCCAAACCGGGAACACCTTCCAACAAAATATGTCCTTGCCCCAATAGCCCAATTAACAACCGCTCGACCATGTGTTTTTGACCGACGATTACTTTGTTCATCTCATTGGTTAACAAATCTACAAACGAACTCTCTCGTTGTATTTTTTCATTTAAACCTGCAATATCTACGGATGTGTTTTCTTCCATAATTTATAACTAAAGTTAAATTCTTTCTATTCTCTTTCTAAGACTTGGCAAAGTTCAAAAATATTCATTCAATATTGTTAATATTGGGTTAAAAATGCCAAAAGCATCAAAGATAACTGAATTGTTAAAATCAAGCAATTTTTAAGTCTTTTGTTCAAAAGACTTCATGAAGAATCGAGTGTTGCAATTTTTTTAAAGAAAAATAAAAAAGAGTGAGAAAAAATAATTTCCTCACCCTTTATAACTAAGCTTTTATGTGTTTATTGTGTACTATTGAAAAGTCACCACTTCCACCGCAGTAGTCTGTTCAATATCTACATCAATACCTTCAAGCACCTGAACCTCTAAACCAAGGCTTATTTCAGGGGTGAAAGTTAAGGTATAAGAACCTTCTGGCAATCCATATAATGTATAATTACCATTGGTATCGGTATATGTAGAAACTACTACATTACCATCTGCACTTGTTGCAGTTACTAAAGTTTGCGTAGCACTAGGAATTACAGTTCCTGAAATAATTCCTGATACAGCTAATTTACTAGCTCTAATTACCGGTTTTAATAAATAACCTCCATTTCCTTGCTCTACAATCGATGCTTCGACATCAAAGTCTAAAACATATTCATATAAAATTCCCTCTTCTAAGGTTTCATTCAAATTGATTTTTAAACCTGATTGTTGAGCACTTGGGGTTTGTAAATTCATGGTTTCACCATCAATTACAACTGTATTTTCTGTCCCTAATACCAATCTAATTTGAGAAATATCTCCTGCTGGGATCTCTTCATTAATAGCTAGATTAGCACTTTGCCCTCCGGTAAGTTCTAATAAATCGTAAATACCTGCATCCACTTCACCTACATGGTATTCGGTTTCATCACCTTCGTATTTTATCACTACATCTTGCACATCAATATTCACCGCATCATAATCACCTGGAGCATCAACTAATTTTACAGACATTCTCGAAGTTGCTTCTGCAGAATTATCGTTGTTATCATCATCATCGCTACAAGAAGCAAATAATACAACTCCCATAAATAGGGCTAAAATCGATTTTAAATTCATTTTTTTCATCTAATTGCTTTTTAAAATTTTCCGCTATTTTAGATGATGGTTTCTATTCAACAATCAATATTAACGCTCTTTAACGAATAGGTTAACAATTACTTAAAGAATTTCAGATAAATAACCAATTCCTTTTTTATAATATTTAAATTGAATTACTTTTAAACAAAAAGTAAATTTTAATGAGCAAAACAGCCTTTATAACGGGAGCAACGAGTGGAATAGGAAAAGCCACAGCCATTGAACTGGCAAAAGAAAATATGAATTTAATTCTCTGTGGAAGAAGAAAACAGCGTTTGGATGAATTGAAAAATGAACTTTCCAGTAATGTAAAAGTTTATACGCTAAGTTTTGATATTAGAAATAGAGATGAAGTGAAACAAGCAATTGCTTCGTTACCGGAAGAATTTAAGCAAATTGATATCCTAATTAATAATGCCGGAAACGCGCACGGGTTAGATCCTATTCAAGATGGAAGTATTGATGATTGGGATGCGATGATTGATATTAACGTAAAAGGCTTACTCTATGTGAGCAAGCAAATTATTCCACAGATGGTAAAACGCGGTAGCGGACATATTATCAATATCGGTTCTACTGCCGGAAAAGAAGTTTATCCTAATGGAAATGTGTACTGCGCTAGTAAACATGCCGTTAATGCAATTAACCAAGGAATGCGAATTGACCTTAACGGCACGGGAATAAGGGTTGGTGCGATTAATCCTGGAATGGTAGAAACTGAATTTAGTGAAGTAAGGTTTAAAGGAGATAGCGAAAAAGCTTCCAAAGTTTATCAAGGTTTTGAACCTCTACAACCTGAAGATGTTGCTGATATCATCAGGTTTGTTGTTACCCGACCTTACCATGTAAATATTGCCGACTTAATTGTCATGTGCACTTCGCAAGCTTCCTCCACTATCGTAGATAAAAACTAATATGATTAACAAGCGCTTGCTCATAAAAAATCTATTGGCTCATAACGATGAGAACAGTTTTTATGACAAAAAGCGTAAGTTGAATTTGGGTGATAAAGAAGGGAAAGCAAAATTTTTAAAACATGTTTGTGCACTTTCTAATAGCAATTCATTTAACAACAGTTACATTGTAGTTGGTGTGGAAGACCGAGACAATAGTATTGTGGGAGTCGATTTTTTTGATGATAGTAAAATTCAGAATTTGGTAAATGCCTATCTCACCAATCCGCCCAACATCACTTACGAAAACATCCTTTTTCCGCACTTACCTAATGATAAGGTAGTTGGTCTAGTGATTATCCGGGCAAACCAAGGTAAGGTTTGCAGCCTGCGGAAAAATATCTGGAAATATTACGGAGGTGCTGTCTTTTTTAGAGATGGGAGTATAAGCATGCCAAAAGATTTCGGAATAGATTTAACCGATAGAAACTCTCAAATTGTAGCTTCTATAGAAAGTCATTCGCAAAACACCATCGAGTACACACTCGATGGTGTTTTCGATTTTATGCGCAAAAACAGAGATTACAACCCTTCCTATAAAGTGTTTCAAGAATATTTTGTGGTCTGTTGGGCAGGAAAAGAAAAAGTTGTTAAGGATCAAAAATACTACAGTAGGGTAAATATTGAATTGATTAATGAGCAGGTAAAGTTATTTTATTCAGATTTAGATGAAATCAGTATTTTTTTTGCCCCCGATGAATTCAAGATTATTGAATATGTGTATCTAGGACTGTATGAAAGTTATCAATATTATCCGCTAGAAGAAGTAAAAATAAGGTTTAAAAATAATATGAGTTACGAGATTGAAAGTAAAATTTTATTTGAAGCACCTCAATTCCCGAAGAAAACCTTATATCATATTTATAACAGTAATTCAGCATTAATCGATAAATTATCCAAAAACCTGAACTTACTACCCCATGAAGAAAAAGATATCAAACGTTTGCCCGACACTTTGTTATTGTGTTATCTAAATGGTATTGAAGATGCCTACGAAAAGCTTGATCAGGCAAAATTATTGCTAAAAAAATATCCCATTGCTTATCAACGATTAAAGGATAATTTGAGAATATTAAGAAAAGTAAGGTATAATTAAAAAAGCTTCAAGTAGGTATCACTTGAAGCTTTTTATGTATTAAATGCTATTTAAATTAATGAGAAATCATTACTTTCTCTATTCGTTTTGCTCCGCTTTCATTTTTCAATACTAAAACATACAAACCATTTGCAAGCTGAGCAACAGGTATTTCGTTATTTTGTGTTTGAGTTGAAGATTCATAAACTTTTCTTCCATGAATGTCCACTAATTCAATTTTATAAGCTTCTCCTAAATTTTCAGGGAAGTTAACATTAATAAAATTTTTGGCTGGGTTTGGATAAATATTAAAAGTCATCAACTCTTGTTTTTCTATTTCTAAAGTTTCTTCCCCAACACTAAAATACTGCGTATATGAACACCCCCAATCATCGTGAGGAGTTCCGCTATACGTATAATTATTCAATGGTAAGTTCGTGTCATTTTGATCTGTCATTCTAAAGTATCCTGCTTGATATTCGGGATAATTTCCTAATACCCACCAATTAAGACCATAACAAAACAGTGCATTTAGTTTTAACTTATAGAATCCCGGCTCTGTAATCTCTACTTCATCATTATATAAAGTACTGACATCTGCATTAGTTCTGCTAGCGATAACATTTCCATCCATATCTGTAATTTCCCAAGAAACATCTGTTGGGCTTTGGTCTAAATAACCATTTGCCCCTAAATTGCTTGTTTGTAATCTTGCAACTAAATTGGATGGCCAATTTGGAGCCGTTTCAAACTCACTGCTTTTTAAGTTATTTTCAGAATTACCATCTGTTTGCCCATTCACCGTTAAAATTTCAACGTTAAATTGCTGTAAACCTTCTAATTGCTCTATAGAAATGTTCGTTAAGGTTGTCAAATTCGGAAATTCTATCACTTCTTTTTCTAAAGGAAGTATATTTCCCGTCCAAGCAAAATTTTGTTGAATAGAATCTTGAACGCCATAGCTAAAATTAATTGCTGTAATTGGCTCTTCACCAGTATTTCTTACTTCTATTTTTGGTATACTTCCAGATGGATTATCACGGAAATAATGAGGGTCATTGCTAGGTGCTATAATCGCGGAAACTTCTGCATCTATAGAACTATTCGTTTCACCATAATAAAATACAATTCCATTATAATCGTAACTTCCTAAGCTTCCGCTTCCATTATAATTTTCAAATTCAACATCTAAATTGAAACTATCTCCGGCAGAAATATTTGACAAATCATGATAAATGGGAGATACCTCTAAACCTGGACACCAGTTACTACGATTATAAATCCAAGTTCCCCCTTGAGGATAAAGGTCATTTTCTCCGCAATCACTTCTCCAAATTTCCTGTTCTGCAATTGTTGAATTATTCAATAATACGTTATAATAATGATTTGCAAATTCACAACATCCATTATCGTCATTTCCATGACCAGTAATTATAACTTTCATTCTAGCTCTTTCTGTACCTTGCGGAGCATTACCCGTAAATGTAGACAAGTAATCATTATATGGGTCATTACTATCCCCATAAGTATGCTCTACTTGATAAGCCTGCTCAATACCTACTACATTATGAGGTGGGATTCCCTCAACAAAAGCAAACTCTAATTCTGCTGTAAAACCACCTGAATACCCTGAATAATGTATACGAATATCTTGATCACCTTGAAGTAATGGGTAAAAATCTGTAACATCAAAAACATAAGGCTGTTCCCAGTCACTACCAAATCTAGGCCAACCTGAAGTAGCAAATGGTGTTATAAAACGTCCCAATTCTATTGATCCATCCTCAGTCAACAATTCAATTTTCACCGTATAATCCCACTCATGACAATATTGTTCTTCAGAAGGACAATCATACTGACCCAATTTACAGGTTAATAATATTTCACGATAAGAATCTGTTCCATCAGGGAAAGTTACCGAAGAATCAAAATCTCCATAGTAATTTAAATTCACCTGATCTGTTGTTACATACGAAGTGTTCTGCGCATTAGATAACGTACAGATCAATAATGTAAAAAATAAAAAAGTAATTTTCCTCATAATTTAAGGGTTAACCATTTAAATTGTTAATTTTTTTGCAATATACCACTATTTGACCAAAAACAAAACAAGATCAGCACCTTAACTGCTTTCTAAGCTTTTATTCAAAAATTAGTATGAAAAACGGTTAAAAAAATTTTATCTACTAAAAAAATGGTTGTTTTAAAAATGAATATCAGTAATCTAAAACTGTTATAATTTCTCAATAACCAATTCTATGAATCTAAATACATGTTATATTTTTTTACTTTAACCTCATCAGATATTTTAAACGTACTTTCTCTTATAGATGACTTTTCTACCATAAACGATATCGATAATGTGGAGGCAAAGATTGACATGGATGATGGATTCAACTATTCTGGAGTTGATTACGAAGTAGAAGGCTGGGACGTAGAAATCGCTGACATCGAAGTAAACGATAACAATTTTATTTTTACCTTATATTCTAACGATTGTTTTTCTGGATGTCAATCTAAAAAAAGTTGGACTGCAGAAGTAGATGACAACTGCAACCTTACCAATTTTTATTTATCGAATAAGAAATACGTGAATACAAAATTCTCTATTCATCCCAATCCTGCGAGTGATGTCATTTTCTTAGAGAATGATTTCTCCGCCAACAAGATTGAAGTGTATTCTATACTAGAACAGAAAGTTCAAAGTTTAAATTCTAAAAAACATAAACATATTCAACTTATCTAAAGGAGTGTATTTTTTAAAAGTTTAAACTGCAAACAAGAAGACTATTGTCCGAAAATTTATTATAGAATAAATTTAAATCTTTGTTAATCTAAAACACTTCCGAGCAAACTAAGCTTGGAAGTTGTAATTTTACCCTTGATGAGAAGATTTGCAATAGGAGATATTCACGGTGGACTTAAAGCTTTACAACAAGTTTTAGATAGAGCGAAAGTTACCCCGCAAGACCAATTGATATTTTTAGGGGATTATGTTGACGGGTGGAGCGATTCTGCCAACGTCATCACATTTCTTATGGATCTTGCACAAACTCACAATTGTATTTTTATTCGTGGCAATCATGACGATTTGGTTCATCACTGGCTAAAAACAGATGAACAAAACGAAAACTGGTTACAGCACGGTGGACAATCCAGTAAAGATTCTTATGCTAAATTGAACAAAGCTGAAATAGAAGCCCATAAAAATTTCTTTAGCAGCCTTGAAAATTATTACATAGACCAGAATAATAACCTTTTTGTCCATGCAGGCTTTGCCAATATGCACGGCCCACAAAATGAATATGAACCTTATATGGTTTATTGGGACAGAACGCTTTGGGAAATGGCCCTTGCGCTAGATAAGAGCTTAAACCCCGACGACTTGTTTTATCCCAAAAGATTAAAACTATTCCATGAAATCTTTATTGGTCACACTCCCGTAACCCGAATCAATAAAACGCAACCGGTAAATGCCGCCAATATTTGGAATGTAGATACCGGTGCAGCTTTTAAAGGGCCACTTACGATGTTAAATGTTGAGACAAAAGAAATCATACAAAGTGACCCCGTTCATCAACTTTACCCTAACGAATCAGGTAGAAATTAAAAAACACCAAATCATGAAAAAAGCATACTTTTTATTCAGCTTACTTTTAATTAGCTCTCTAGTAAAAGCGCAACAAGAAGAATTCCCGAAAAACGAAGTAAAACTCAATATTGCCAATACCATCGCCATTGCTTCCGTAGAGGTTGGCTACGAACGCTTTATAGGTTTTAACCAATCGATAGAAATTATTGGACTTATCAACGATCGTATTAACTACCATAGTGAAAGCGGTTCCAGAGAATTTAACACAAACAGTATTAAATTGGGTTACAATTATTATTTCAATCAAGAAAATGCTGGATCAGGAATTTATGCCAATCCATTTGTAAAATACCGCTTTGGGGATTTTTCACAAGATAGAACCTTTGAAGGTCAAACTGTAAACGTAGAAACCGATATGGATACTTTTATGGTGGGCTTGGGAGCAGGTTACAAATGGAATTTTGGGAACAAATTCGTTTTAGGCCCTTTTGTAAATATTGCCCGCAATTTTAGCGAAGAAGTAAAAGAACGTTTTTCTGCTATTGAGTTTAACGCAGGATTTCAGGTAGGCTATCGGTTTTAATTAATTTTTTGTCGCTCTATTTTATATAAAAATTTATTTTTGCAAAAAAAATTCATACAATGAGCGTACTTGAACAACAATTAATGAAGCGTAGTGGTAATAAATGTGAACTATCTGGTTCTCAAGAAGATTTATTAGTATATCAAGTACCTCCAACTTCAGAAGCCAGTTTAGAAAACTCAATATTAATTTCTAAAACTTGTCTTGAACAAATTGAAGATCCCGAAAAAGTAGACCCCAACCATTGGCGATGTTTAAATGACAGTATGTGGAGTGAACATTTACCGGTGCAAATTGTAGCCTGGAGAATGCTTAACCGTTTAAGAGGCGAAGGCTGGCCACAGGATTTACTGGAAATGATGTACCTGGATGAAGAAGCTTTGACTTGGGCAAAAGATGGTGTAGAAACAGAAGATGAAGCGGAAAAGATCGTTCATAAAGACAGCAACGGAAATATTCTTGCCAATGGCGACTCGGTGGTACTTATTAAAGATTTAGATGTAAAAGGAGCTAATTTTACGGCGAAGCGTGGTGCGCCCGTGCATAGAATTTCTTTAGTACACGATAATGCTGAGCAAATTGAAGGACGTGTAGATGGCCAGCATATCGTTATTCTTACCCAATACGTTAAGAAAACAAAGTAGCCAAAAGGCTACTTATGTTCTGCAATTATATTTATCGCATTTTCGTTATTTGGGTCTAATGCTAAAGATTTTTTATAGGCTTTTATGGCGGCTTCTTTTTGGTCCAACTTCAACAAGATTTCGCCGTAACTATCCCAAGTGTTAGCGGCTTTAGGATATAATTCTGTATTCAATTTTAAAACTTTTAAAGACTCCTCTAATTTATTTTTCCACATTAATTGATAACCGAAATCATTGATTCCTTTTTCTGTTATATAGTAATCACTTTCTTTCCCTTTTTTGAATTCACTTTTAATTAAATCAATGGTTTTCTCAATAGAATTGGTTTCAACATAAAAAGAGCCTATACTCTTTAAATCAAACATTTTTTCATTCTCTTTTTGTTGAGCTAAAGTAGGTACTTGGTAGTAAGTTCTTTCCTTATCGGTGACTTGGGTAGTATCCATCTTATACTGTTTTTGTTTTCCTGAACCATCGACAATATATTGTGTACCGTAAATTTGCGGTTCTCCTCGTCTCATCAAATCACGATCTACCGCTGCGGCATACCACCATCGGTTGAGAGTAGAATCCATTTCAATCGCTGTTTTAAAACTTTCTACTGCCATTTTTGATGCGATGGTATCGTTACCGTGCTGAAAAATAATCCCAGCATTATAATAATCTTTTGCTGTATTTAATTCGCCCTCTTTAAAAAGCTTTGTGGCTTTTGCTAATCGGATACTATCGTTTTTCATAACCGTATCCCAATTTTCCCCAGAAAATCGATCCTGTTGATCGGCATCTGCCATTTTTTGTAATTCCGGATTGGTTTGCGCAAAACCACTACTAATCATTGTTAATAGTAAAATTAAGCTGATGTAAATTTTATTCATCTTTTTAGGTTTTAATGGTGTAATTAAAATACGATCAGAATAATCAAGTGTTGCAAAATATTTCAAGAGAAGAAAACGTTTATAATTCAATCTTTGTCTCTTCTACCCAAATTGCTTTACGATCGTAATGTTTCTCGAAATTAGTTATCATCAACTTTCTATCATAATAACTTTTTTGATCGTACAACAAACTATCGGCTAAATGGAACTTTTCCTCATAGTTTTGCGCAGTAGCTAAACAACTTATGGTGAAAAGCAGAATAAAAATACAAGCAGTAGTATTTATAACTCGTTTAGCGCTTTTCTTGCAGATTCGTTTTCTGGATTGTATTCTAAAGATTTCTGAAAAGCTTTTTTTGATTTTTCCTTTTTATTAAAAAGTTTGTAACCTTTACCCAACTGGTAATACGCATCATCACTTACATAACCCCACAGGTCATTGTTATTCCCGTCATCTATATAATCTTTCAAATACTCTACACTTTCTTTAAGTTTCATATTATTTTGAATACCTATTTTTCCCATAAAATATTTCAATCGAATATCATGAATATCCTCATATGCTTCGTTTAAACTCATCAATGCCATTGTTGGATTATCATCATACACATTTAAAGCGATAGAACGATATGATTGATAAATATCAATAGCATTTTGTGATGAATGTTTTTCTTTTTCATCTCTTTTTGCTCGTTGAATTGCTTTTTGAAAATAGTCTATTGCTTTTTTCTTAGCGTTAATTGTATTAAAGCTATATGCAAAATTGTAGTAATCAAGACCTCTACTATTTTCTGAAAGAAAGTAATTTGCGAAAAATTCTAATGCTGAAGAATCCTGTTTAGCCACGGCTAATTGCATAAAAAAAACCGAATTGGAATTATTTTTCTCTATAGAAATTTCAAAATTATCGTTAAGCTTTGAATTTATTTTATTGAAATATTCAATTGAATTTTCAATACTTTCAAAATCTATATTTTTGAATGAATAAAATAATTCAAAGGTTTTTTCTAGAGCATCTGGAATAGACTTAGGAATTATCGTTAAATGATTAGCATTAGAGAAGATTTTCGATTCGAAGTTGAATTTGTCTGTGCCCAATTTCTTTATCTCCTGGGAGATACCTCTCACGTAATTTTGTCTTCTTTCCATATCTTTTCCTCCTCCAGCTACATAATAAGTTGTATACCTGTTGTTATAAAAATTTATTAAACCTCTATTAATTTCAAATTGAGGATTGGACTCGTCCAATTGCTCTGGAGCAATTAAAATATATGAATTGAAAAAAGAGGGTTTATTTAAAAAAAGATAATTACCAAAGCTTGCACCATATGAGTGACCAAAATAACCTCTGAATCCAGATGTTGCATTATAATTACTTTCTATAAATGGAAAAACATTTTCGTTTATTGCTGATAAAAACTTTTCCCCCTTTTCGTTTATTGTTGCAGATTGATAAGAATAACCTAATTCATCTCCATTTTTCAGATCAATAGACACCAAAATAGTTTGTGGAATAAGTCGTAAATATTTACTATAAACTAAAATATTATCTGAAAAAATTTTAGAATTCATATCAGTAATGCTCAACATTTCAAAATCGTATATTACTGGATATTTTTTATTTTCATTCCAATTTTCAGGAAGATATATTGATAATTTTATTGAATCATGAATGACGTTAGAAAAAATTTTTTCAGTTTTTGTTATTTGTGAAAACGAGAAATTAGCTGTTAAAACAAATAATAATATGTGAATAAGGTTTTTCATATTTACAACAAATAAGAGTTGATATTTAAATAGTTACATTATTTTCATATCCTCAATAAAGCTTGTAACTAGAACAAGAACTCATCAGATTACTTTTCAACAAAAATAGAAGTAGCTGGTTTTAAAAAATTGTAGTATTGGGACACCTAGCCATTAAAATTCCAAAAAGTATCTTCGTCGCCCAGTTTAGTTACAGCAGTCATAAACTTTTTGGGGGATAATTGCGTAAGCTTTTTAAATTGCTTAATAAAATCTGATTGATCATAGTAATAATCGGCAGAAATTGCAGTAAGATTTACATCACTGCTTTGTTTGATTTTCTCTAATGCAAATCGAAATCGGACTAATTTCCGATATTCTTCAACCGAGCAATCGAGATGCTTTTGAAATAATCGAAGTAAAGTTTTACGATGAAAATTTAAACTTGAAGCCAGTGCTGAAACAGAAATCACACCTTTGCTTTCTATAATTTTATTCACAGCTCCAATCATTCTTTCTTCTTCAAAACCAAGGTATTGTTGTTGAAAAAATTTATCTAACAAATTCGCTTTTTCTGAAATAGATGCAGTTAAAAATACACGATTTAAAACTTGACCAAATTCAGCTCCGAACGGGTTAATTAAATTGATAGGTTCTGGAAAAACTTCACTATAGTTTTTGCTTATAAAATGTTGTATTCCTAAGGCTTGAAAAGCCACTCCGATTTTTGAAAACTTTCCATTTAAGTTCACCCGTCCTAAATTCTGATACACTTTAGAATAAATAAGTTTCAAAGAATCTTTCTTAGCTGAAGAAACCTCAACAGAAAAATCTGGCAAAATATTATAATCCACATTTTTATATATGGTAAGTGCATTTTTATAATGCGGATAATAAGTGAACGATTGCTGAAAATCTTCATCATCAGATTGATGAAAATAATAATAGGAAATGTATGGTTGAAGTTTTGTTGAAGGTTTACAAGTGAAAAAAGTAGCTGTAGCCATAACTCCAACAAACATAAGAAGTACAAATATAGCCAAATTAAAAAACCTCACAGATTTTTACAAGCTGTGAGGTTTAGATGATTTCCTACAAGGATTTCAAGACCCTTGTAGATATTTATATTTGAAAATCTTTACTCTATTGATTGAGATTTTACAAATCAAATTTAATACCCTGCGCTAACGGCAATTCAGTAGTATAATTGATGGTATTGGTTTGTCTACGCATATAGATTTTCCAAGCATCAGAACC
>CETR01082025.1_pt1 | contig 50044 bp, 34 predicted proteins | sample 531281 | NCBI WGS metagenome assembly CETR01 (sample SAMEA2622568, study PRJEB7988) | marine metagenome | biome: marine biome (ENVO:00000447); feature: mesopelagic zone (ENVO:00000213); material: "saline water (ENVO:00002010), including plankton (ENVO:xxxxxxxx)" | depth 696 m
TTTTCAAAGCAATAATCGGTATTTATAACCATTCAAAAAAAAGAATTCTTAAAGGTTTTTTAATAAAAACCTTCCTTGTTTAATGAATAATATCTTCGGCAAACATAAAAAAGAGGAAAAGATAAATCCAGAGTATATCTACAAAGTGCCAGAAGGTCGCCCCCAACTCAAGGCCAAGCGTCTGACCGCTAGCGTATTTACCTCGCAATTGCTGGACAAGTATAACCAGCAACACCAAAATACCTGCCGCCACGTGTATCACGTGACTTATAACAAAAGCATAAATAAAAGAGGTCGTCACATTACTTTGGCTCCCGGTAAAGAAATAGCCTTCCTGAACAATTTCACCAAAACCTTTGAATTGAAATATCACAAAGCCTATTCCAAGAATCGCAGTAACAACTAAGGCGAGCGTGCCTAATGTATTATTTTCTTTAGAAATAGCTCTCTTAGCCACCAGCATACTTAAACTACTCAGAATAATAATAGCCGTACTGATATAAAATGCCTGCGGAAGCTGAAAGTCATGAAGCCAGTCTTTGCGCTCACTACTCACAATATATGCACTGGTAAGCCCCCCGAACATCATCGAAAGACTTACTATGCCAAACCACAGCATCATTTTTTTTGATCGGGCGATTTTTACCTGTTGTGATTGCGATGTATAATCCATTACCTTAAAAATTTATCAGCTACGTATATAATTTGAATCAATGTGATGTAACTCACGCTGGAAAGCATAAGTCGTTTGGCGGTAAGGTTGTTTTTATAAATGTAGAGTCTGACGGCATAATAAAGCAGCCCCAGACCTAGAATTCCTACTAAGAAAGCAGAGATAGGCGTTAAATACAGTCTTCCGGTAACTCCAAAAACCGGAATGAGTGAGACCAAAATAGTCCAAACCGTGTATAGAATTACCTGCACAGCAGTTCCGCGGTCTCGTTTTCCGGTGGGCAACATAAAGAATCCCCCCTTTTTATAATCATCATACAGGAACCAGCCGATTGCCCAAAAATGGGGAAATTGCCAAAAGAATTGTAACATGAATAAAGTTCCGGCTTCAATCCCAAGATTCCCCGTAGCCGCAATCCACCCCATCATAAAAGGAATTGCACCCGGAAAAGCCCCTACAAAAACGGAAAGCGGTGTTTTAGTTTTTAAAGGTGTATAAACGCTGACGTATAAAAAAATAGAAATCGCTCCAAAAACAGCGGTAATCGGGTTGATAAAATAAAGAACTGCGAGGCCCAAAACCGTAAAGACTGTGGCAATAACAAAAGCCCTGCTTACAGACATACGACCGGCTGCAACCGGTCTGTTTTTAGTGCGGTCCATCAAGGCATCAAGATCTTTTTCAATAATCTGATTGTAGGCATTAGAAGCGCCTACCATGAGATATCCGCCCACAGCCAAAAGTAATACGGTAATCCAGTTTATAGTGTAAGCCCCGAGAAGGTAGCCCGCCATGCTTGAGAATACCACACTGATGGCCAGACGCATCTTGGTGATTTCTTTAAAATCCTGCCAGGCGGAAGGGGCTAAATTATGAGATTTTGCAAGGCTCAAAAGCGTGTTTTTCAAGGGCTTTAAAAAGTCGTGCAAAGATACCACACACACGGCATCTGCACAAGCGATATTAGGTATATTAAAACTTGATATATTTTAACACCTCAAACATCGCAAATCCAAGATCAAGACCCTGAAAAGCATTTTAAGAAAATCTGAATCTCTAAGCCTTATTCAGGAATCAATTATCAAGCCCCACCGCATCATAAACCTGAACACGCTCCCACAAATGTGAAGCTTCTTCAACAAATTTGAGATGCACAGGTTCTTTTTGATACTTGTCCTGAATTTCTTTTGAAGGAAAGGTTAGAATTATTGAATACGTCCAGCTGTTATCAACCACATCACGCGGCGTATTTGCAGGTATGCCTATAAATCTGGTTTGCGCATACTCACTTGTATTTAAGAATTGTTTCAAAGCTTTTTCAAATTCAGCCCGGTCATCTGAATTATTGGGATTATTTAACCAGAAGTAGACCACATGTGCAAAATTAGAATCGAAATCACTTTCGGGCTTTTCTGTTTTTTCTTCACACGAATTCAATGCCACAAGCATTAAAAGCACAATACTGTTTTTAAATAATTTCAAAGCCAAAGTTTTTAGTTAATAATCAAAATACCAGTTGAATAAATCGGTTCTAAAACCAAAATTTACCCAGACTGTTCGTTCTGCAAGATTTACGGGATCAAACTGCTCTATACGGTTATCCCTGTATAAAACGGAAGCATAAAGTTTCAGGTTTGTTGACGGATTCAACAAATAACCAACCTCTACATTACCCAAAAATGTATTAGCCCTGTTCCCCTGCCCTATTTCAATACCTAATTCAGAAGGAATATTTTCATCATTCCCATAAATACTTCCGCCGTAATAAACCTGATTGATATCACCAATCTCGAAGCCGCGCTCCCCATAAATAATTTTTGCAGAACCAAACCACCTATCGTTTCGGTAACGTGCAATGGCTATAAGCTCCCTAAAGTTTGCACCCCAGAGGTGTGCCATAGACTGATTATTATGACCATAGTTTAACACAATCTCATTATTAGAATAAACGTAAGGGCGCACCTGATTAAACTCAAACTGCAGCTGTAAATTATCTACATTGAAAGCATCGTAGTATTTAAAGCCTAGCTGCACTCCTTGTTTATTTTGAAATGATTTTTCACTGCTAAAAACGGCTCTGGTAGAAAATTCATCGATTATAACCTGAGCATAGGCATTAAAACGATCACTAAATTTGTACTTACCGGTCAATCCTATTAAAGCATTACCACCCCGCGATCCGGTTGAAAATTCAATAGCACGGTAAAAAATTACCGGATTAAGGTAATTCAGGTCAAAACCCCTGTCATTATCATTAGTCCAAATTACATTTTCAAAGAGACCTATATTCAGCCGTTTGGTTACATTTAAGCTCAAATAATGATTGGCCATATACTTGGTTTTAAAAGAACCATCTGCAACCACATCGGGACGCACATCCCGTAAAGACATCCAGGTATTGGTGTATTTCAGTTTCCAAAATGTGGTGTTGAGTTTAAAAAATGGATACGGACTCGCGTTATCTGAAAGCAATAGAGAACGATAACCATCACCAATAAAGTTTTTACCGTGCCCAAACTGAAAATTGAAGTATTTATTGGGTGTATATGATAAATAGCCTTCCGCCACCGGATAATCAAAATCTCCGGAAGCTGATTCTGCAGCTACACCCCTACCGGGAACAATAGCGGGGTTTCCACCATCAGGTCTAATGGAACGTGCAAATCTGTTAAAATAACCCGCAAAAGTGCCCTGACTTTCGTAGACCACGGTGTAGAAATTTAAATTTTTACCTAGTCCACCCTGAAAAATTACTGCTCTCGTATTATTATACGTATAACTTTGATCTTCATTATTTGCACTTTCAAAACCCAATTGAAGGTCGGCAGCGGGGTCTAGAGTAAACCAGTAGTCTTCTCCCTGAAGGGTGACCATATGTTCATTCCAAAGTTTACGCCCAAACCACGACTCTTTTTTTTTATACAGACCCTCACGTGCTTCTTTAAAATCATAGTAAGTGTTTACATTATCGTACGTAAACGGCTTTCCCGCAGTATGCGTATTGGTACCCACCCGGTTTAGCTCCTGATCAAAACGGCTATAGGTTTCGTGAGAAAAAGGAATGAATAATTGTGACTTGTATTCCCTGTTTTCAAAAGGAAAGGTCTTTATAGCATCATATTCACTTTGCTCCTCGAGCTTTTTTACAGGCACAGCTCCTGTTTTGAAGTTCTTTACTGCTGAAGAATCGCTGGCAAATGGAATAGGTATAGGCATATTAAATTGCATATACGTAGGACGGGCGTTATAGGTAGCGGGTTTTATTTGAGGTAAATCTTCAAACACCCGCGTGATTTCGCTGCGTAACTCCTCATAAATACCGGTAACATGAAGCAACTCAAATTTACCCTCTTCATTTACTTCAAATAGCACTACCAGATCACCCTGATATTGTTCGTCAATTACACGTTGAGGCATTTTAAAATCTGCTTTGATCTTAGTTATCAAAGTTTGATTGAAGCATGCCGGAAGTTCACTGGCAGTAACCGCTTCGCATTCCTCAAATACGGGATACTGCTCAAAGTTACCCGTGATCAACTGAGCCTGCACTGTAGAAACAATAAAAAACGCTATGCCAGCAGCAAAAGTCTTGAATGACATGAACTTATAAGATTTAGGTTGGGGAAAGATACTATTTTTTAAACACCTGTTCTTTAGCTTTTATTTCAAAACTATGCGTTCAAAATAGAAACAGCCCGCAAATCCTGCGGGCTGTTCAAAATAGTTAAGTAAAGCTAATTCTGAATTTGAAATTTAATAGGTTGATAATAAATAACGCGAACGTTACGATCCCGTTGCTTACCAGGCTCCATTTGAGGTAATTTTTCCATAACGCGCACAGCCTCTTCCTCAAGAGCAGGGTGAGGAGCCCGGGTTTTCAGATCAGTTACTTTACCAAACTCATCAATGGTAAACTGAATGTCAACTTTATTGATTCCTTGCAAACCATAGCGTTCTCCAATACCCGTATCAAAATTACGATTGATGAATCGATTCATTTTTTCCTGCATACAGGCTTTCAGCTCTTCATTTGTTTTCAAATCTTCACAACCAGGGAAAACCGGAACCCTTTCGACAGCTACAAATGTTGTTGTCTCTACAGGAGGCTCTGGAACTTTCACAAAACTGCTTTCATCAATGCTTTCAGAATCTGGAGCATCAGGATTTTGAGGCTCAAAAGTTGGCGGTTCAAAATCCACTATATCCTCAACAGGCTCTGGAGGCAACAAATCACTCACCTCTTCGGTTTTGGGCTGCACCTCTTTTGGGACTTCCCTCCTGATAGGCTTATTCCACTGATCTTCTGATACTGTAGGAATATCACCATAATCCTGAGGTTCATAGACGCTAACAGGCGACTTAAGCTCAAAAAGAAAAATTGCTAAAAGCAACGCGGTAATCAAACCTATCTGAAAATAGACCACCGTGTTTTTTCGTAGATTTACATCATGCTTGCTTGTTGTGCGATCTCCGCTTTGCCGAGCGCGAGATTCGCTTTTTTGAGAATTACTCATAAATAAAAGTTTTAATGGTTACTAATACTTAAAACTTTAACAATAAGCTTGCCATAAAAAAACCCGTCTCGCTTTCGCGGACGGGTTTTTGATATTTTATTAGGTAAGGATTAATCCTGTACCTGAAATACAATAGGAAGTGAGTAGAGTACCCCTACTGCCTTACCACGTTGCTTACCTGGAGTCATTTGCGGTAATAACTTAATTACACGCTCTGCCTCAGATTCTAGACGCGGATGTGGACCACGAGAGCCTATGTCTACAATATTTCCTTTTTGATCAATTTTGAAACGCACATAAATACGATTTATACCTGAAAGACCTAATTCGCTACCCAGTTCAGTATTGAACTTACGGTTTACAAACTGACTGATCTTTTCAGACATACACTTTTTCTTAGCGTCGTTTCCTTTTTCGTTTTCGCATCCAGGATAAACCGGTACGTTTTCAATAACCGCAAAAGGAACGTCTTCAATAACCTCTTCTTCTTCAAAAGAAACTTCTTCAACCTCTACGATCTCCTCTTCCTGACTGGTTTCAGTAGACTCGATTACAGTTTCTTCAATTTCTTTATCATCCTCAACAACCTCGATGATTTCGGGTGCTGGTGGCGGCGGTGGAGGAGGTGGTGGAGGTGGTGGAGTATTTAACTCTGTAATCGGCACATCTTCTTCCAGCTCATCATCCATTTGAAGCTGTCCGATGTCAATGGCCTCTTTCTCATACGTTTTCCACTCGATAGCCATATACGTAAGCCCGAGTATCAAAATAAGACCCAACTGAAAGAAGAGTACACTTCTTTTAGACAGATCTGCTTTGGGATTTTTCTTAGGTTCCATGAATCTTGTTGTTAAGGATTGCTAATTTAAATAAAAAAGGCTTGAACTCGAAATTAAAATTTTGATTTCACTTTTAAAAAATGCTTTTTAAAAGCATATATGACTAATACTGCGGTAAAAGTACCGGCCAGATTTGCCAGAAAATCTTGAAAATCTGCTGATCTCGAGCTTGTTACCAAGGCTTGTAATACTTCAATAATTATACCATAAACTATTGCTAAACCGCAAGATTTTATCAAAGACTGCTTAAAATCGTTAGTTTTTGGCTGTAAAATGTAAAAAAACACAAACCACAAGATGGTAAATACCACGTATGTGAATATATGTACAAGCTTGTCACTATGCTTTGGAGCCTCATTTATATGCGGCATGGGCATCAGGCAAATCACTGCTATAAATAGCGTATAGCCATAAACCCCATATCGCAGCAGTCTAGCCACCTATAAGTTCCTGATAGGCATCTACACTCAACAAAGTATCAAGCTCATCCGCATCAGAAAATTTAATTTTAATCATCCAGCCTTTTCCGTAAGGATCCTCATTAACCATTTCAGGTTCTGACTCCAATGCCGCGTTAAATTCAGTAATCTCACCACTAAGGGGTAAAAACAAATCTGATACCGTTTTTACTGCTTCAACAGTACCAAAAACTTCTTCGCGACCCAAAGTTTCACCTTCGGTTTCTACTTCAACATAAACAATATCTCCCAATTCGCCCTGAGCGAAATCAGTAATGCCTACGGTTGCGGTGTCGCCTTCAATACGCACCCACTCGTGATCTTTAGTGTATTTTAAATCTGCTGGTAAACTCATAATTGTATTAAATTAATTTCCAAAATTATATTGCAAAGTCAGTCCTGACCGTATAGTTGTCTGCGGGTAAGCGGTTGATATCGCATAAGTCGCAAACGCGTGATCGTAATAAAAAATAGCGGTTAGATTTTTGCTCAACGCATAATCTGCCCTAAATGTAAGACCGTAAATGTCCTGCCCTGCCGTAATCTGACTATTATCAACATCCAGATACCTTACAATCGTTTCATTCTGCCTTAGGGATAAATCGGCCTTAAAGTTTAAATCACTCTTTAAGATGGTGCGCTTACCTCCTATGTTGGTCGCAAATCTAATATCTTTTAAGCGATATCCCAGACCTATTATATACTCATTTCCGTGAATTTCGGTAAGCAGATTATTGTCAAAACTCAAGGATAAGGTTCTATCCTTTCTCAACTCAGCAAGTATTTTAACCGAATTATTCATCTCAAAGTCTAATCTGATCAGGGGCGAAAACATCTCGGTCAGATTTATGTTTGAATATAAGGTCTTACTCATAAAATCACCAGCCTGATTAACCTGAGCGTCTTCAGGACCGTTATTTAATCTACGGTTGTAATTAAGGTTAGTTCTAAATTGATTGATTGTGTACCCCGCCTGATACCCATGATTGACTGAAAAACGCTTGAAACGTTTTTTAAACCAGTCAAATTTCATAAACCCGGTATACTTCAAATTCCAGTTGGGAAGCGGGAAACTCCTGAAAGCACCAAGTGAAACACTTTCTGCATTGCCCGGAGTATAGGCCGATAAAAATGCCGGAAGTAATACCTGCTGACTTGAACGACTAAAACCTATAGGATAGCCATTTTCATCCCTCGGATACTGGTCATTACCATAAAAATCTTGAGCCAAACGCTCTGCCACAATCAAGCGGTTTTCCCGGAAACGGTTGAAATTCAGAGATGATTGTAACGAACTTGCGTTAAAAGCCGTACCAATCATAAGGGTTGAAATACTGAAATTACCCAAGGTATTACCGGTAAGGCTCGCATATTCTAATGTTGTTGGATTTACCCGATAATTTTCAGTATACGTTTCCTGATAAATTCGGTTCATATTGACATCAATGGTCAGATCTTCCAGAAAACTGGTCTGAGCCTGCACATCAAACTTACGCACCTCATTTTCGCCATATTGTTCATTATACTCCTGATACAGGGTTAGCCAGCCCTGACGGGCCGCGAAGTCGCGAATTTCGGCCTGACTACCAAAAACAAAACCTGTGGTAGGACGTGTTGTTCCTAAAAAGCCCACACCAGGCAGGTAACCTGGTAAATAAATACCATTGGTTTGCTCGTAGTTGATTTGTATTTGTTTAATACCTGTTGCAATATCTATGAGTAAATCTTTGGTTTTACTTCCGCCAGAATTTGCCTGAGGTTGATTTCCCTGAGCAGATTGTGGATTACCCAAAGTAGGGACCGCCCGGCTTCTTGCTTCCCGGGAAGTAGGACCTGAACTTTTCTTTGAAATACCCAAAGTATTGTACAAACTCTTCATATCTAATGTAGTCTGAAGGGTGTGCGTGTTGGCATTTTGTACAGAATTCCCCAGGTCTGGGATACCCTCAAGCGATTGTAACTGGTAAGACCCTCTTGTCCATTGAAAATCTGCGCTATATGAATAGGTTGATTTAACAAAGTCTAGAAATGGAAGCTTTCCAACAGGCAGATCATAGTTGAGCTGCATATTTTGATTATGACGGTCTGGAGTCCCTACATCGAAGAATTGGGTGTAGACACCCCCGGCATCAGGGTCTATACTGTTATCCGGATTTAAATAATTACGAACCACCCGATTCTGAAACTGATTCAGATTCACCCGCAGCGACTGAGATATAGGGAAGTTTATCGTGAAGTTACGATCAAATTGATAGTTGCGCTGTACGTAAACCGGTGTGGTATTGATAAAATTTTCGTTGGCTAAAAGATCCCTAAATTGTTGTCTGTTAAACTGCCGTGTAATATTTGATGTTAAGTTTATACTTGCCGGAAGATAATTGAAATTGAAATCCTTAAGGAGCTTCCAGTATTTGCTCGTAAACAGGGAGTCATTCTTTTTAAAAGGCTCAATAGGTTTTTGCTTGAATGCAAAACCATAGGTAGCGCCCAGACGCACATTTTTAGTTACCGCCTGCTGTATTTCAAAGTCTTTATGATTTTCCTGATTGTGGCTGTATGCAAAAGTGAGGTTTTCCACATCCCATGGCATAGGCTTCTTATCACCCGTTCGCTCCTTGCGCACCCCAATAAAGTTAATGCTCTCCCGGGTAGTTCGCTCAATAGCCACATTCTCTATGCTGTCACGCGCAGCGGCATTAGCGGCATTAGCAAGGCTTTGCTCCAGTTTTATATCGGTGTAAAGCGGGTCGTACTGTGGGGTGATCGTCTGATTTCCCTTTGCATAATTAAAAGGGACCTTAACTCCCCATTTCTTTGGTAAAAGCTGCCCCAGCTCCACATTACTTACCACGTCATATGATTTTACATCCTCCCGTGCACGCTGATTAGGTCCTGCATCTATACTACCAAAACCTATTGTAGATTGACGAGCTGTACCTGAAACGGTGGCAAAATCGGCTAGATTGGCATCGAGATTTAAAATACCGGCCCAACCACCCTGATTTTGAAGTCCGGAAAGACGCAGTTCGTTAAACCAGGTTTCAGCACACACGGTGCGACCGCCTTCATCGTTTCCGTTCTTGACACCCAGCATCAGCAGGCGTACATCCCCAAAACTGGGATTCCCTTTTATCCCCACCCTAACTCTTCCGGTCTCATAAGGTGTCCCTGCAGGATCTGCAATAGGATTGCCGTCCTGATCAAAATAGGTTATTTGATCTTGCAGCGTATTGAAGCTTCCGTTAAAAAAGGTCGCTTTGACGGTTTCTAAAACTTCAAGCGGCAGTTTTAAACGGTTAGCTTCGGGCCAAATTAAATCTGGGCTACTGGTGTTGAATGCACTTGGGGTAAGCGGCAATTCAATCTGATAGAAATTCTGCGTGAGATCAGTTCCCATTCGTATAAAAGCAACAACCTCATTATCCTGAACTGGATTCTCATTCAGCAAAGATTCTAAATGCACAAACATCTCGATATTTTCGTACTGCCGCATATCGAGCCTAAAATTCTTATAAACCGCACGGCTATCTTGAGTTTCCAGATCGCAAACTTCTATAGACAGCGATTGCTCATTCTGGCGAATGTTATTATTGTTGTTAATGAGCTCTTCACGATAAACACCGGGAGGAAGCACATAAGGAATAGGGTTACGGTTGCTGTTCTCTTCAACATTTACTGAAGTTACCTCAAAGCGGGTATTTTCAGTATCCGGGTCTGACTCATCAGGGTCAAGGGTGTAGAGATAACGTCTGTAATCTCCACGTACTAGGTCCATCGCACCCATACGTAAAACAACAGGCTGATTCCAATCGCTCATAAACATACGCATAAAGCGTATAGACCTAAAGTCGTTGATACCGCCCTGTCTTCCGGTAGGCTGACTAATAGGAATTTTAAATTGATACCAGGTTACCGGTAAGGTGTTTCCATTTTGAAGGGTTACCTCAATATCCCGCTGATCTACGATATACTCGTTTTGCACATTAAGGCTCTGCCGGTTGATATCGAGTTCATACTCGTAATAACTGTCAACCGTATTCATGGTAAAATCCCGGTTAAAATCTTCCACATCAGGCACTGTGGTTGAACCCCGATCCTGCTGGGTTACATCTACGGGTGAGTTACCTTCCTGCCCATTGTATTTTTTGTAGCGATCTAAAACCGAACCCTGCGCTGAAACAAAATATTGATAATTATCTCCAGAAGGATCATCAAGACCTGCAAAATCAGGGAAATTTAATGCCTCCTGATCATCACTCAAACCGTCGTAGCCCACATCCTGATTAAGTCGTGCCTGTCCTTCGGTATCAAAAGCGTAAATCAAAGCCTGGTTGGTAGGGACTCTACCCCAAACGGTTGCTACCGTATTATTGGCCGAGCCATCCTGAGGCAAACCATTCTCATATTGTTTACGCCCGTCTTTTAATACATCTTCGGAAATATTACCCAGGTTAAGTGTGAGTTTACCGCCGGTATTTGCTGCATTTTCAGCATAAATAAAGGGGTCCATCAACCAGAATTCAATAAACTCCACATTAGACTGCTCAAAATCGGTTGAAGCAAACTGACGCATAATTCCACCAAAATTCTGCTGCGGATTTTCTAAAATCCCATCCTGAGCATCCGGACTAAAGTTATAGGCACCACGCTCCTGGGGATAATAAGCCAGATCAAGTGTGAATAAAGCCTGTGTTGTACCCGCTACTATATCCTGTTGTGGAAAAATCTCATCTCTAAATACCCGGCGCGTGGCATAGGTAGACACATCAGCATCTGTGATACCATCTGGCCGTTGGTTTGTGTAAAAGATGGGATCTATAGAGTACCATGCCAGTTTTGCCCTGCGATAACCTGTACGCAAATCACCGTTGTCAAATTCACCCCCAAAACCTATGGGAGCCGATGACATATACCATTGTAATGGCGAACTGATATCGAGGGAAGTCTGAGTTCCTTCAAAATCATCAATATAGGAAGCGGCTTCCCCACCAAAATTGGTCACCTTAGGTTGCCCCGGAATTAGATAAGCTACTTCCCCACGAAGCGAAATGTTTGAAGGTACATCGGTATCGATATTAGGCAGTTTATTGACTAATCGGGTTAAAAAGGGAACTTCCGTCGAAAAGTTTGCATTAAGACCAAATATCGTATTGTTAATTGGCTCAAAACTATAGGTGGCCTTTTGAGTAAGTGGGCGCTCATTGAGATTGATCAAAGTTCCACCTACAATAAAATTCTCATTGAACTGGTGCTCTACATTTAGACCTGTAAAACGTTTGGTTTGCTGACCAAATAAGGTGTTATTCTCTGTTGAAACCTGAATTGGAATCCCCGATGCTTTAAGCGCCTGATCGAGTATAATCACGCGCCCTAACCTATAGTCTACTGTATAATCAAGACCCTCCTGAAGTACACGACCTCCTGCAGTTACGGTTACAGAACCCTGTGGAATATTAAACCCTCCGATAGGTATGCCCTCTTCCTGCTTAGACTTAAACGTCCCCTGCATTTGAAAAAGGTTTTTGTCTGCATTGTCCTGAGCAATGGTTTTTGTGGAATTGTATAACGAACGGTACACATATTTACGCTGATTTGCATTATAGGTGTCGGGATTGCCGTACGTCTCAGAAGGTTCGCTACGTAATTTATTAAAGAGATATTCTCCAAAGGGTTCAACAGAAGTGAAAATAATACTTCCATTTCTGGCGTTTACCGTGGTACCTTCGAGAAAGTCAAAAAAGCCGTCTCCCCCTTCCTGCGGATCGCCAAATTGTGTTAGATTATCCAGATTAAATACGTTGAGCAGCGGGGTGTTTGCCACATCCTGAGGCAGAGCAGGGCCACCTTCTGCCGGTGTAATATAATTTATAGGTGCCGGTGAATTGTAAACAATATTCATCCTAAATCCTTCCTTCTCCAACTGGCCTACTCCAAGGCCATAAATGTTTTTCATCATTAAATCCCAGACCGGCTCGTTAACATCTGTGATATTGCTCTTTAATAATTTTACTACCAGTGCCTGCGAAGTACCTCCCTGACCGGGTGTTATAAAACTATCCAGAATACCATCGTTATTGATATCCCGCCCGTTAGTCTGATCGGCGTCTGCGGCATCTGCTATCTGATCCCCATCGATATCCTGACCGTTGTTGTTGATACCGTCGCCATCAGGATCAACATCTACAATATCTGGCACACCGTCACCGTCTGTATCGGGATACGCACCACTGGTGGCATCCACCCCATCATTAGCAAATTCACCTACCTGAAAAACCTCTCCGTTTACGGTATATTGAAAAGCCACTGCAAGAACCTCGTCATTGTTCAAACGCTGGTTAAGCGAAATGTAGCCCAATTGGGTATCTAATGTATATTCTGAAGGAGAAAGCTGACGCGCATTTTCTAACGAAACATAATCAGACCCATCTGCCACCTGAACGTTTCCAAAACCCTGATCTACCGTAGCCGAACTGCGTATCGCCGGGGTTAGAACGGTCTGCCCGTTACCTGTTAAACCAAAGGGATTAAAATCGTTACTTGAGTTTCTGGGATAGGCCCCGGCAGGCAGATTGATAAAACCTGAAGGAATATTAGGCAAGCCTATTTGATTTGGATTTGATTCTCCAATATCCTGTATGGCAACAATGTTTCGAGTGTTTTCAAAGCGCTGGGTGCGATTGGTTACCCAGACCTCAATACGGGTAATTTGCACATTGGAGTTGATAAACGGGTAGTTGGCCAAGGCCTTATCGTAATTATCCCTAAAGTATTGTGCTAAAAAATAATGCCGGTTTTCATCATATTCCAATGCAAAAATCTGAAAATCCTGAATGGTTCCATCCCCCTGAGCCAAAACTTGATTAGTCTGTGACTGCTGTTCTGAAAAGACACCGGTGATAGTCGTTTTACCAAACTGTAATTGCGTCTTTACCCCAAAAAGACTTTGCGAACCCTGGATAAGTGCAGAATTAAGTGGCATATTCACATTACCCACTTCAATTTTCTGAATGATATCGTCTTCATTAGGCGTGTACTCCAGCTTGATCTGATTTTGAAAGCTGAAAGTAGATTCGGTATCGTATACCGCGTTTACCTGAAGACGGGTTCCTACCTTTCCCAGTAAACTCAGACTTATACGCTGGTCAAAATCAAAACTAAAATTGGTACGATTACGCGGCGAAAAACTGGGATTGTCCTGTTTGGTAAACAAACCTCCTATATCCATAGCCACATTACCAGTAGGTATAAATTCTATAGTATTGCCGCCAAAAATGCTTTCAAAGAGTCCGGAATTCACATAAAAATTAGGTAACAGACTTTTTTGATCTTCTTTACCCTCTTCTGTACGCCCATCAACAGCAGCAATTTTCTGCTGAAAATAAGCCTGCATGCGCTCCTTCTGAACGAGTTTTTTAAATTCTTCAGGGGTGAGAATTCTGGGATAGTTGATATTATATCCACCGAGACTTTCCGTGTAAATGTACCGGTCTGTGAGTGGATCGTAGGTATATTTAGAAACTATTGAATTTGGGTTTTTGAGCGCAAGTCTTCCGTAAGAAAAGCCGGTTTTAACCGAATCCTGCTCTTCTTCTTCCTGAGCAAAAAGAGATAAGGGACAGCAAAACACCCCTATAATGACCAGAATTTGAAAAGAATACCCGCGTAGTTTTGTACCCAAAGTCTCTTAAAGTTTTTTAAGTGCCAGTTTTATAATCTGCTCAACGCTTGCCTGTGGCTCATCGCGCACAATAGCGTCACACACACGCTCTGCCTGCTTTCGGGCAAAGCCTAAAGTCTCTAGAGCAGATAACGCTTCATCCTTATTGGTATTGCTTGGCGCAGCCGAAACTTCGTCAATATCATACACTTTGAGAATTTTATCCTTAAGATCCAGAATTACGCGCTGTGCCGTTTTAGCCCCAATCCCTTTAACTCCCTGTATGGTCTTAACATCACCCGAGGCAATAGCCTGCTTCACCTGTGAAGGTTCTAAAGAAGACAACATTGTACGGGCAATACTGGTACCTACTCCACTTACTGAGATAAGCAGTTTAAAAATCTCCCGTTCTGATTTTTGAGCAAAGCCATAAAGTGTATGTGCATCTTCCTTTATATGCAGATAGGTGTGCAGCATAATATTTTCCTCTTCTGGCAAAAGCGAAAAGGTGTGTAGCGAGATGTTTACAAAATAACCCACGCCATGACATTCTATGACGACATCGGTGTGATTTTTTTCGATCAACCTTCCCCTTAAAAATGTGATCATAAGTGCTAAAAGATTTGGGGTTTAAATGTACTAAAATAATTCAGCTCCGGCAGAACCTTTAAATAACGCCAAAAACCTAGTTAATCTTTCCTTTTAACTCCTCCTGAAGCTTTTTGCCTTTTTGCTGCGCATCAATAACCGCCACGGCAGACATATTTACAATTTCGTCAACCGAAGCTCCCAATTGCAGCACGTGTACGGGCTTATTCATACCCATCATTATAGGACCAATATTATCTGCTTTATTAAGCTCTTTGATCATTTTGTAGGTGATATTGGCCGAGTCAATATTAGAAAACACAAAAGTATTCACCTTCTTACCTGCGAGTTTTGAAAATGGAAACTTACTTTTGAGCATTTCAGAGTTCAGTGCAAAATCGGCCTGAACCTCTCCATCCACTGCAAGATCGGGGTAATATTTATGCAGATAAGAAACAGCTTCCCGCACACGATCTGCCTGCTCATTCTTTGAAGAACCAAAGTTTGAATACGAAATCATGGCTATAACAGGTTCCATTCCAAAAAGACGTACTGTGCGGGCGGTCATTAGTGCAATCTTGGCCAGTTCTTTCGCCGTAGGCTCAATATTTATTGAAGTATCCGCCAAAAAGAGTGGCCCTCTGCTGGTATTCATCAGGTTTGCCGCAGCCACTTTTTGCACGTTTGGTGCTGCGCCTATTACCTCGAGAACCGGTTTTACGGCTGAGGGATAGCTGCTGCTATATCCTGTAATCATTGCATCTACATCCCCTTGTTTTACCATCATAGACGCATAATAATTGCGTTGTCTGAGCAATTTTTGAGCATCGTAAAGGGTCACTCCTTTTCGCTTGCGTTCTTTCCAGAAAATCTGAGCGTATTTATCAAGATTGGGTTTTTCCTCTTTGGTCTTCGGATCAATAATTTCAATATCTGCATCAAAATCAAGCTCTTCCATCAACTCGATGATGGTTTCACGATTTCCTAAAAGAACCGGCGTACCAATGCCTTCATCGTAAATAATCTGGGCAGCCTTAAGCACATCAAGCTGATCAGCCTCGGCATAAACCACACGCTTAGGTTCGGTCTTGGCCCGGTTGAGAATAAGACGTACAATCTTATTATCTGATCCCATACGATCAAGAAGTTCGTCTTCATACTTCAGCCAGTCTGTGATAGGCTGGCGCGCAACACCACTATCCATAGCCGCTTTGGCTACGGCGGGTGGAACTTTGGTAATCAGTCGCGGATCAAAGGGTTTTGGGATAATGTATTCCCGGCTAAAGTTAAGACGAGTCTCACCGTACGCGATATTTACCTGCTCAGGCACCGATTCTTTAGCCAACTCAGCCAAAGCTTTCACCGCAGCCATCTTCATATCCTCATTAATCTTAGTTGCCCGCACATCCAAAGCACCTCGAAATATAAACGGGAAACCCAAAACATTATTAACCTGATTGGGATGGTCAGAACGACCTGTAGCCATAATGATATCTTCACGGGTATCCATCGCCAGATTGTAATCAATCTCGGGATTAGGATTAGCCATTGCAAAAACAATAGGATTAGGTGCCATTGATTTTAGCATTTCGGGCGTAACAATATCGGCAATAGACAAGCCTATAAATACATCGGCATCAACCATTGCTTCGTCAAGCGTGTCGATCTTTCGATCTGAGGCGAACTCAGCCTTTTCTCCACTAAGGTTTTCCCGGTCACTGCGAATAACCCCTTTGCTATCGAGCATTACAATATTTTCGGCTCTTGCCCCAAAAGCTTTATACAAGCGCGTACATGAAACGGCAGCAGCACCTGCACCACTCACCACAATACGAACTTCTTCCATTTTTTTATCTGCAAGCTCAGTCGCATTAAGCAAGGCAGCAGCAGAGATAATAGCTGTACCATGCTGATCATCGTGCATAACCGGAATATCGAGTTCTTCTTTTAAGCGCCGTTCGATTTCAAAAGCTTCAGGAGCTTTGATATCTTCCAGATTAATACCGCCAAATGTGGGTGCTATATTTTTTACTGTAGCGATAAACTCGTCTACATTCTTAGTATCTACTTCAATATCGAAAACGTCAATCCCGGCAAAAATCTTAAAAAGTAATCCCTTACCTTCCATAACGGGCTTACCTGCTTCCGGACCTATATCGCCTAATCCCAGCACAGCAGTTCCGTTTGAAATAACCGCAACAAGATTACCCTTAGCGGTATACTTATAAACGTTTTCTTTGTCTTTTTCAATCTCCAGACATGGCTCTGCAACTCCGGGAGAATACGCCAGCGAAAGATCGCGTTGAGATGAATATTTCTTTGTAGGCACCACGGCAATTTTACCGGGCGTAGGTTTTGCGTGATAGATTAATGCCTCTCGGCGTCTGCTTTCTTTACTCATAATATTCGCGTTAGCTCTGCTACAAAAATAGAGCTATTATTAGTTCAGGCTAATGAATTCTTAGCTTTATCCACTCTTATTTTAACCAGACCTCTTTAAATTAACAGAAAAAGCTAAACCAGCCTTATTCAAGCAGATTTAGCTTTTGATTCTATTGAAAAATACAATGTTATTTAGGCATATAAATTTTTTCTGAAGAATAGCTCTTTTTTAATCGAAGGGCTAATAACGCCGCTATCATAAAAAATACTCCTCCAAACAAAATTGCATTTACCGCATTATCATTCAGCAAATTCTTAATGATGGGACCAAAAGTCACCGTTTGAATAAGCATAGGGATCACAATCATCATATTTACTATACCCATATAGACCCCGCGTTTTTCCTCAGGAATCACCTTTGAAACCATCGAATACGGTATACCCATCATTGCCGCCCAGCCTATTCCAAAAAGTATCATAGGGACTAAAAGCGCGTATTCATTTTGTATATAAGGCATACTCAGCATCGCAATACCGGTAAGAAACAAGCTAATGACATACACATTGCGCGAGCCGTATTTTTTAGCAAAAGGCACAAGGGCCAAAGCCACCAGCATGGTTACAAAGTTATAGGTTCCATTCATCAAACCGGTTTGCGCCAGTGCCTGCTCTGATACCTGCTGAAAATTCTGAGCAAAAGCCGTATCTCCGGTACTCACCACGCCTCCACTACGGCAAGCTTCCATAATTCCTTCAAAACGTAAATTGTCATCCTGAGTAATACCATACATCGAGTTACGCAACATAGGCGTTATGAACTGCCAATAGACAAAAAGTGCATACCATTGAAAAAAGTAAATGGCTGCCAGTTTTTTAAGCATCGACGGCATTTTACCAATGGCACCGGCAATTTCAATAATTGGCTCAAACAAACGCGAGGTAAAGGTTGATTCTGCCTTTTCCCGTTTTAACTCTGCAAGATCTTCGTCTGTCGGGGGGATTTCCGGGGTTTTCCAAACTGACCAAAGGACCGTAGCAATAGAGGCAAACGCCCCTAAAAAGAACGAATAGTAAACCCAGGTAGGGATACTTGAAATCGTTTCGGTACTTGTCGAACAAAGCGCAGCTCCCTCTTCTGCAGATACGCCAAACCAATCCTGAAACAGGAAGAGTGAGAAGTTTGCAATGGTAATACCTGCGCCCACAAACAAGCTTTGCATTTGGTAACCAAAAGTAATCTGATCGTCATTTAACTTGTCACCAACAAACGCGCGGTACGGCTCCATCGCGGTATTATTACCCACATCAAGAATCCAAAGTAAGCCCACAGCAAACCAAAGCTCTGAGCTGTACGGAAAGGCCAAAAGACATAAACTACCCAAAATTGCACCAATCAAAAAGAAAGGTTTACGACGACCTCCCCATTTGGGCAACCATGTTTTATCTGATATAGCACCTATTATGGGCTGAATAATCAAACCAGTAACGGGACCGGCAAGATTAAGTAAAGGTAACTCGGCATGATCTGCACCCAGAAAAGAAAAAATAGGATTAATTGCAGTCTGCTGAAGCCCAAAACTAAACTGGATTCCGAAGAATCCAACGTTCATATTCCAGATTTGCCAAAAGGAAAGATTGGGTTTGCGAATGGCACTAATAATCTTGTTCATACTATCTGCTAACGTATTGTTTCGGTTTTAATAAATGTCTTAAATCAAAAAACTCAAGCGTTTGAGAACGGAGAATTCTGAAATACGTATGGCAATATACACGAATACCTTAAAATATTAACATCTTATTTAGAAATTAACGGTAGGTGATTTAAGTGCTATTTTTCATTCAAAAAAGAAATATTACGCATAAGCCCTTCATATTTGGTACGCTTGACCGGTGATTTTCTAAAAATCTCAGAAAAAACCTCCTTTGTAAGTTCTTTCCATTCGGCTTTAGAGTATTCGAGAATCTCAGGACGGGGATTAAATAGCGGTTCGTTATGGGGTTTAGAAAAACGATTCCAGGGGCAAACATCCTGGCAAATATCACAACCAAACATCCAGTCTTCCATCTTATCCCTGGCAAAATCTGGGATTTCATTCTTAAGCTCAATGGTAAAATAGCTGATACACTTACTACCGTCAACTACGTAAGGATCAACGATGGCATCTGTAGGGCAAGCGTCTATGCAGGCTGTGCACGACCCACAATGATCGGTCACCGGAGTGTCGTATTCCAAATCGAGATCTATGATCAACTCGGCTATAAAATAAAAAGAGCCTACCTGTTTGGTAAGCAGGTTGCTGTTTTTACCAATCCACCCCAGTCCACTTAGGGCAGCCCAGGCTTTATCTAATACCGGAGCCGAATCTACAAAAGCTCTTCCTTCTACACTTCCTATTTTTTCCTGAATACTGAAAAGCAACTCTTTCAGCTTTTCTTTGATCACAAAATGATAATCAGTACCGTAGGCGTATTTCGATATTTTAAAGGAATCCTCCCGTTGCTCTTCTTGTGGAAAATAATTGAATAGCAGAGACACCATGCTTTTAGCACCGGGAACAAGTAGCGTGGGATCAAGACGCTTATCAAAATGATTTTCCATATACGCCATTTCACCATTTCTGTTTTTATGAAGCCAGTCTTCCAGGCGTGGTGCTTCGGTCTCCAGAAATTCAGCTTTAGAAACTCCACAAGACATAAACCCGAGTCGCTTAGCTTCGGTTTTGATAAATGCGGTATTTGAGGCTTTGGTGTTGATCAAGATTCACGTAGGCTAAAGTGAAGAATAGCGTTTTTCGGCTTTAAAGTGATTAACGGAAGAATCTCAATTTTTGGATTTACAGGAGTGATTTTATATTTATTCACCAACTGGGTGACGGCAAGAATCATCTCGTACATCGCAAAATTATTACCGATACACATACGCGGGCCGGCACCAAACGGTAAAAAATAAGGGGAATATTTAAGCAGTCGCTCATCCTCAAAACGAGATGGGTTAAATTCTTCGGGGTTTTCCCAGAAATCTGGATGCCGGTGTATCTCATAAATGGAAAACAACATACTCGTATTAGGTTCAATTTTATAGTCACCGAAGGCATCATTTTCAAGCGCAATGCGATCTATAAAATACGCAGGTGGATAGAGACGCATAGACTCGTTGATTACCCGGTTTGTAAACACAAGTGATTTCAACTTTGTGAAAAGCGCCTTATCTTCTAAAGATTTAACTTCTATATACTGCTCTTCCTGTATCTCAGGATTATGAGCCAAAAGCTGAGTTGTAAAGGTTAGGGCATTGGATGTGGTCTCGTGCCCAGCCACAAACAAAATAAAAATCTCATCTATAAGCTGTTCTATATCCATAGCCGTGTCATCATCATAACGGGCATCAAGTAGCATATCAAGCAAATCGTTTTGTCTGACGCCGGATGCTATACGCTCTTCTACCAGATTATGAATCAGTTGACGGGCTTCTCTGGTCTTTTTTAAATTATTCTCCAGTTTTCCTGAAAGCCTAAACCACCAGTGAAGATAGGGTTGACGCAGTTCTTTAACCAGCATAGCCTGAGCCTCTTCAGTAATAGTTTGCAGGCGGCTAATTGTTTTTGCATCAGCAGCCCCACTAAACAAAGCCTGAACCACCGTTTGAAAAGCCAGGTCGTTATAAATGGGAAATATATCAAATGGGCGTCCCACTTCTATTTTTGCCAATTCCCCAGCAACAACTTCGCTCATTTTAGCTATTAAATTTTCTAAGTGCTTTTTGTGAAAAGCGGGCTGAATAAGTTTGCGTTGTGTAGCCCAGTGCCTGCCTTCAGCTGTAAGCAAACCTCTGCCCACATATTTGGCAAGGTCTCTGGTCTGAATGGGTGATTTGGTATAATTCTTCTGATTTTTCTGAAGCACATATTGCGCTAAAAGCGCGTTACGCGAAAAAACCACACTTTTACCGAAGCCTAATTTCAACCAAAACGTATCTCCCTTTTCATTGAAGTTCTTTTTATGAAAGGGTAATGGATTCTTTAATATGCTGAATGCCGAAAGTAAAAATTTATGAACGGGAACCTGAGGTATGTTCTTCATTATGGCAGGGGATTGAGATTCTAAAAGAGTCCGCCCTGTATAGGGCCTTTAACACGGTTAAGATGTTTATAAGCAGCTTCGGTGACCTCGCGGCCTCTCGGCGTACGTATGATAAAACCCTGCTGAATTAAAAAAGGTTCATAGACTTCTTCGATGGTTTCTGCACTTTCTGAAACCGCCGTCGCTACAGTGGTGATTCCTACAGGTCCGCCCTTAAATTTATCGATAATGGTTGCCAGTATCTTATTATCCATTTCATCGAGACCATGAGCATCTACATTCAATGCTTTAAGTCCAAAACGAGCAATGGCAATATCTATAGTTCCATTGCCCTTTATTTGAGCGAAATCACGCACCCTTCTAAGCAACGCATTAGCAATACGAGGTGTCCCTCTGCTTCTTCCTGCGATTTCGATAGCAGCTTCCATACTGATTGGGACTTTGAGAATATCTGCACTACGCTGCACTATGGTGGTAAGTAATTCGGTATTGTAATATTCCAGACGCGACGAAATTCCAAAACGAGCCCGCATAGGAGCCGTAAGCAGACCAGATCGTGTAGTAGCACCTATAAGAGTAAACGGATTGAGGTTTATCTGAACAGTACGGGCATTAGGCCCACTCTCAATCATGATATCAATCTTATAATCCTCCATCGCCGAGTAGAGGTACTCCTCAACTACCGGACTCAAGCGGTGAATCTCATCTATAAACAATACATCACGCTCCTCAAGATTGGTAAGTAGCCCCGCGAGATCCCCTGGTTTATCTAATACGGGACCGCTGGTGACTTTAATATTTACCTGTAACTCATTAGCCAAAATATTAGCCAAAGTAGTTTTACCTAACCCAGGAGGTCCATGAAACAACGTATGATCTAAGGCTTCTCCTCTTCGGTTTGCTGCCTGAACAAATATTTCCAGATTCTCCAATACCTGTTCCTGACCGGTAAAATCACTGAAACTTAGCGGTCTTAAAGCACGCTCTATATCAAACTCCTCAGGCGTATAGCCCTCGCCGCTGGCATCTAAATGTTCATTCATAGCGTAAATATAAGAAATAGCCAGACCTAATTATACTCCTAAATTAAGCACAAATTGAAATACACCCTATAAGGATAAAACGTATTCTAAAACAAAAAACCCGCTTGATGCGGGTTTTTTACAATTCTAAGAATTCTTAGTGATTCATTTCTTCCTCTCCCGGTTGCAGGGGAATATTTTGAGGAATAAAGTCCTGACCCGGAATTACATAATCCGTTTCATCTTCGTTCAACTTACTGTAGTCATAAGACCAGCGGTAAACGTGAGGAATCTCACCTTCCCAGTTACCGTGTATGTGTTTATGCTCAGTCGTCCATTCTAAGGTGTTAGACTTCCAAGGGTTTTTAGGTCCTCGTTTTCCGTAGAAAATTGAGGAAATGAAGTTATATAAAAATACCAATTGTACAGCAGCAGTAACGATAGCTGCAATAGTAATCATAGTATTTACATCAGCCAAATCGTCAAAATAAGGGAAGGCTGTGTTAGAATAATATCTACGCGGTAAACCAGCCATACCTATAAAGTGCATTGGGAAAAATACTGCGTACGAACCTATAGCCGTAACCCAGAAATGCACATAACCCAAATTCTTATTAAGCATACGCCCCTGGAACATTTTAGGGAACCAATGATACACACCAGCAAAAAGACCGTAAAGTGCAGAAATACCCATTACAAGGTGGAAGTGAGCCACTACAAAATACGTATCGTGAACGTTAATATCAAGCGTACTATCACCCAGAATGATACCGGTTAGACCACCTGTAATGAAGGTAGAAACCAAACCTATTGAAAATAACATCGCAGGGTTGAACTGAAGGTTACCCTTCCATAAAGTCGTGATATAGTTGAATGCTTTCACTGCGGAAGGAATCGCAATCAACAGGGTTGTAAAGGTAAATACAGAACCCAGGAATGGATTCATACCCGAAACAAACATGTGATGACCCCAAACTATGGTTGAAAGGAATGCTATAGCCAATATCGAAGCAATCATCGCACGGTAGCCGAAAATTGGCTTTCTTGAATTCGTTGCAATAACCTCAGAAGATATACCTAATGCCGGAAGAAGTACAATATATACCTCCGGGTGACCTAAAAACCAAAATAAGTGCTCAAATAATACAGGCGAACCTCCCTGATTATGCAATACTTCTCCACCAATATAGATATCTGAAAGGAAGAATGAAGTACCAAAACTTCTATCCATAATAAGCAACAAAGCCGCAGATAAAAGAACCGGAAACGAAACGATACCGATGATAGCAGTAACAAAAAACGCCCAAATTGTAAGTGGCAGTCTTGTCATTGACATCCCTTTGGTACGCAAATTAATTACAGTTACCACATAATTCAGAGATCCTAAAAGAGAAGATGCGATAAAGATGGCCATAGACACTAACCAAAGTGTCATACCTGCTCCTGAAGCAGAAATTGAGTTAGGCAATGCACTGAGAGGAGGATAGATCGTCCAACCTGCAGCAGCAGGGCCTGCCTCTACAAACAGCGAACAAACCATAATTACTGAAGAAAGGAAGAATAACCAGTAGGAAACCATATTCAGGAATCCAGATGCCATATCACGTGCTCCAATTTGAAGCGGAATAAGCAGGTTACTAAACGTACCACTCAAACCAGCAGTCAATACAAAGAATACCATTATGGTACCGTGAATGGTAACCAAAGAAAGATAAATACTTGGGTCCATAACACCTTCAGGCGCCCATTTACCCAGGAAAATTTCAAAAATGGTAAAACTTTGTTCTGGCCAGGCCAATTGTATTCTAAACAGAATTGACATGGCTATACCAATAACACCCATAATCAAACCAGTAATCAAATACTGCTTAGAGATCATCTTGTGATCTGTACTAAAAATGTACTTACTTATAAACGTCTGGTGATGATCATGATGCCCGTGATCGTCGTGGGCATTATGGTCTAAAGCTGTTGCATCTACTGACATAACTTATTTTCTTTTAAATCTCAATTTTTTTTATTCGGCCATACTTTGAGCAAAGGTCTGCTGACCTTTGATCCACTCATCATACTCTTCCTGTGTTTCTACAATAATCTTCATCTGCATATTGTAGTGACTTGATCCACAAATTTTATTACATAGTAAATAATAGTCAAATTCATCGTAAGAATCAAGGGCAGGCTCTCCTTTTGCAACAAGTTCTTTACTTCGCTCTCTGCGTATTTCTTGAATGGTACGCATTTTCTCCTGCATATAATCTGTTTCTCTAATTTCTTCAGTAGTAACAGTAGGAGTAAACGAAAACTGCGTAATCATACCCGGAACAACGTTCATCTGAGCTCTAAAGTGAGGCATATAGGCTGAGTGCAGTACATCCTGTGAACGCAGTTTAAAAATAACCTGCTTTCCAACAGGTAAGTGCAATTCCTGAGTCACAACATCATCACTACCATCTGCATCACTAGGATCGATACCTAATTGATTAACACCTTCAATAAAACGCACGTTGGCATCTCCAAGAATATTGTCATCACCAGCATAGCGCGCTTTCCAGTTGAAACGCTGGGCATATAATTCAATTACCAAAGCATCCTCATCTTCCTCAAAATTCATAATATCAGACCAGGTAAACAGACCATAAATGATTAGACCTGCTAACACAATTACCGGAACGATAGTCCAAATAAATTCAAGCTTATCATTATCAGCATAGAATAATGCACGCTTTCCTTTCTCTCCTTTGTATTTATAAGCAAAAAAGTGAAGCAAAAACTGTGTAATAACCTGAACCACCATAATAACAGCGATTGAGATAAACATAAGCGTATCATATTTACCACCGTGTGCTGAAGAAGCTTCCGGCAAGTAAAATTTAGAATAATGCCAGAAACAATAGAACATCAAGAAGTAAAGGAAAACCATAAACATCACCATTAATTTGGCATTAATGCGGTTATCTTTTCCGTTAGCTACTTCTCCATCGTCCCCTTGAGAATTTCCTTTAGAGAGTGCATATATTTTACTCATTTGCCAGATTGCTACGGCAAAGAGTGCGATTACAATAAGTACTAAAAAAACGGTCATTGGTGTGTTTTTTCTGTTGCGTTGCTATTAATAGTGAAAATGTTCGCTCTCAACGAGGAATGGATTATTCTTAGGTCGCAGAGATACTTTTGAAAGCCCCATCCCAACTGTGAATACAAACAAACCCAGGAAGAATAAAAGAGCTGCAAACTCGGTGATACCAAATGAACCATAAGGTCCTACTGTAGATGGCATAACCAAGAAGAAAATATCTATATAGTGTCCTACAAGAATAATAATACCTGCAATGATTACGAACCACGAAACACGTTTGAAATCACTATTCATCAATATTAAAATTGGGAATACAAAGTTAAGTATTAGCATCCCGAAGAACATAGGATTATACTCCTGAATTCTTAGAATGAAATATGTCACTTCTTCCGGGATGTTTGCGTACCAAATAAGCATAAACTGACCAAACCACAGATACGTCCAAAAAACACTGAAACCAAACATAAATTTAGCAAGATCGTGCAGGTGGCTGTCGTTAACAAATTCTAACTGCCCAATTGCTTTTAAAGAGACTGTTACAATAGCAATAACGGTTACTGCAGATACAATGATGCTGGCAAAAATATACCACGCAAAAAGCGTACTGTACCAGTGTGGAGTCATTGACATAAACCAGTCCCAGGCCATTGTTGATTCAGTTACAATAAAGAAAGCCAGGAAGTAGATAGAGTATTTAAATATATTCTTATAAGGCTTAAGATCTTCAGCAGTATCTAAGTCTCTGGAATTTTTAACTGCGAAATAACGGTACAGGTTCCAACCTACAACATAGATAATACCTCTGATTAACCAGAATGGAAAATTCAGATATCCCGATTTACCCTGAAGAATTTCATCTTCAGCAACAAGCTCGTGATTCATCCAGGGATAAAAATGCTCGCCTGCAAAAATAACAATTAATAAAACGATTAATGAACCAGGAAGTAAATAGGCCGTTATACCCTCCATCACTCTAAATAACAATGGTGACCATCCTGCCTGAGCAGCGTTCTGAATTGCATAGAAAACTAAAGTTCCCAGCGCTATCATCATAAAGAAAAAAGCGGCAATAAAAGTTGCAGACCAGGGTTTGGTTTGCATTTGGTGCAATACATGCTCCATATGCTCACCATCTTCGTGTGCTGCGTGACCCATATCTTTATCATGAGCCATTGCCTTTTCTGAATAACCGTGCTCACCCTTAACTTCGTCTACAAAGCTGGCTTCCTCATGATGTTCTGCACCTTCCTCGTGATGCGCTTCACCTCCGCCGTGATGAGCTTCCTGCGCTGCAAGAATTTCATTAGCTTCTTCAACTGTTCCAGGAACAGATAAGAATCCAAATACTAATCCTATTAAACCCAGTACCATACAAATGATGGCGAAAAGTCTTAATTTACTAGAAAACTTGTACATAATTGAAATATCCTGCCTTTATTATTCTTCAGTTTGTGCTTCTTCGGACATCACCTGCCCTTCATCAGTCATTTCTTCCTGTTCTACCAAAGCTTCTTCTTGAGTAGTAGTTTCATCTTCAAAAGCACGCTTAGGTTTCCCATCTAAAGCGTCCTTAAGGTCCATAACATAGTGATTTATCAACCACAGCTCACGTTCAGTTGTTTGGGTAGCATACGACCCCATAGTATTGAGACCATAGTACATCACGTGATAGACACTACCAGCAGTAATTGCACGCCCCTGATCATTATAAGCCGGTATACCCAAAATTTTCTCACGCTCTGCAAGAGTCCCTTTACCATCACCTTTATCCCCGTGGCAAATCGCACAATAAATGGTGTAAAGGCCTTTACCTTCATTTAAATTATCTTCAGTATAAGGAACCGGATTGGTAAGGTTTGCTTTAGCTTCCTGATAACCTTCAGTACTGTTGGGATATTCGTAGGGCATCCAACCACGAGATACACTCCCTTCAACCGGATGCATCGCCTCCATTTGATTAGGGAATACATCGTACTTTCCATAAGCCTCATAACTTATTTCCTCATACATGTTTGGCATGTATTCATAGTTTCTATAGTCTTTGTCCTGACAAGAAACTATCAAAACCAGCATTACTAATGAAGATACTATTTTAATACTATTTTTCATTTGTTAAGCGTGTTCTTCGTTATGAATTAGACTTATTTCTGACGCACCGGTTTCGTAAAGAAACTTGGATAGCGCATCAAGATCGTGACCAGCGGTATCTACTTCGAGCAAGAAGTGATCATCGGTAGTACGTGGATCTGGATTTTCAGCCTTTTTAAAGGGCCAAATTTTACTTCTTAAGTAAAATGTGATTACCATAAGGTGAGCTGCAAAAAATACAGTCAACTCAAACATAATTGGCACGAAAGCGGGCATATTCTGCAAATAAGAGAAACTTGGTTTACCACCAATATTTCTTGGCCAGTCTTCGATCATAATAAAATTCATCATCAAAGTAGCCACACTTAAACCTATAAGACCATAGATAAAAGAACAAATTGCGAGGCGCGTATGAGGCAATCCCATCGCTTTATCGAGACCGTGTACAGGAAATGGAGTATAAGCCTCGTTAATTCGATACTTATTTGAACGTATTTCCTTTACTGCTTTCATAAGGACGTCATCATCATTATAAAGCACATGTAAAACGTTTCCTGATGCCATAATTAGTTTTTAAGATTTTGTGCCTGACCTGCCCAATCATCACGCTCTGCCCTACCTGGGAAGCCGTCGATTAATTCATCTAACAAGTCGTATTCCTTTTTAGTCATTTTACTTACCTGATCATAGGTATAGATTCCCAATTGATGAAGTTTTTGTTCCAGCACTGGTCCTACCCCACTTATCTTCTTAAGATCATCTGCAGTTTGAGTCGCAGGATCATAAGTACCTATATTAGCCAGCATCATATCAATCTCAGCTTTTTTAGCCTCAGTGTCTACTAATGCATCTGCATTAACAGTTGATTGATGATGGGTCGCATCAGAGTTTGAAGCCACGCCTAAAGACTGAGGACGTGTTGCGTAGTTTGAGGTACGCTGGTCTGTTGCTGTACCAGCAAGATCTTCTCCTGATTCACGAATGCGCTTGTAACGCTCTCCAGAAGATTTCAGGATACTCTTAACCTCTGCCTGTGCAATTACCGGGAAGGTACGTGCATACAATAGGAATAATACAAAGAAGAATCCAATCGTACCCACAAATACACCGATATCTACAAAAGTAGGTGAGAACATAGACCAGGTAGATGCTAAACGGTCTTTACTTAAACAGATCACGATAATATCAAAACGCTCAAACCACATTCCGATGTTAATAATGAGTGCAACAATGAACGTCCATAAGATGTTACGTCTCCATTTTTTTACCCAAAGTGTAAGTGGAACAATAAGGTTACATATAATAAGCGCCCAGAATGCCCACCAATACGGTCCGGTTGCCGCACCAAATGACAGATAGGTATAGTTTTCATAAGGTACTCCAGAATACCAACCGATAAAATATTCGGTAAGGTATGCTACCGTAACAATACCGCCGGTAAGCAAAATAACCTTATTCATAAATTCAATATGCACAATGGTAATATAATTCTCCAGACTCACCACTTTTCGCATTACCAAAAGCAGGGTTTGCACCATTGCAAAACCAGAGAAGATTGCACCCGCCACAAAGTAAGGTGGGAAAATGGTACTGTGCCATCCTGGTACAACTGAAGTTGCAAAGTCAAAAGATACGATCGTGTGTACAGAAAGTACCAGTGGAGTCGCAAGACCTGCAAGCACCAAAGAAACTTCTTCAAAACGCTGCCAGTCTTTTGCACGACCACTCCATCCAAAACTTAGTATTCCGTATATCTTCTGCTGGAATGGACTCTTAGTACGATCTCTGATCATCGCAAAGTCAGGAAGAAGACCTGTCCACCAGAATACTAGTGAAACCGACAGATACGTAGAGATCGCAAATACATCCCAAAGTAGCGGAGAGTTGAAGTTTACCCAAAGTGATCCGAACTGGTTAGGAATAGGGAGTACCCAATAAGCCAACCAGGGACGCCCCATGTGAATGATTGGAAACAAACCTGCCTGAACAACCGCAAAAATGGTCATTGCTTCAGCAGAACGGTTAATTGCCATACGCCACTTCTGACGGAATAAAAGCAATACCGCAGAAATTAGCGTACCCGCGTGACCAATACCTACCCACCAAACGAAGTTGGTGATATCCCAGGCCCAGCCTATAGTTTTATTAAGACCCCAAACCCCAATACCGGTAGAAACGGTATATACAATACAGCCCAAGCCCCATAGGAATGCAACGAGCGCTATAGAAAATACAATCCACCAAGATTTATTGGCCTTCCCTAAGATAGGAGCACCTACATCCACGCTGATGTCGTGGTAAGATTTCTCTCCAAGAATCAAAGGCTCTCTTATGGGTGCTTCGTAGTGTGACGACATATTAATATATTGATATTTATATTTTTAACTAGATTAAGCTTCAGCGGTATTCTTAACTTTCACGTGATAGAATACATTAGGTTTTACACCTATATCTTCAAGCAGATAGTACTTACGTTTATCATTTTTAAGCGCTACGATTTCCGAATCGGGCATATTTACATCGCCAAACTTAATCGCACCATTATCACAGGCGTTGCTACACGCTGTTGCAAACTCTCCATCTTCAATAACACGACCTTCGCGCTTAGCATCAAGAATCGTTTTCTGAGTCATTTGGATACACATAGAACATTTTTCCATCACCCCACGTGAACGTACAGTCACATCCGGATTAAGAACCATACGACCTAAATCATTGTTCATGTTGTAGTCAAACTCATCATTCTCGCTATACAGGAACCAGTTGAAACGACGTACTTTATAAGGACAGTTGTTTGCACAGTAGCGCGTACCCACACAACGGTTATAAGTCATTTGATTTTGACCTTGTCTACCGTGACCAATCGCAGCTACAGGACATACCGTCTCACAAGGAGCGTGGTTACAGTGCTGACACATCACAGGCTGAAATGCAACCTCCGGATTGTCGTAAGACTGCTTTTCTACCACTGAATAGCTATCCATCGCAGGAAGCTCTTCTAATGTTTTAGTTTCCTCCGCAAAGGTATCTTCAGAAGAATAGTAACGATCAATACGCAACCAATGCATATCTCTAAAGTTTCTAACCTCCTGCTTACCTACTACCGGAACGTTGTTCTCTGCGTGACAGGCAATAACACAAGCCCCACAACCCGTACAGGCGTTAAGATCTATAGAAAGGTTAAAGTGCGGACCAAAAGTGTCATCAAACGATTCCCAGATATCTGCATTCTTATCCCGAACTGAAATCTCAGAATGATTATAGTCTACGTGACCTACATGGTTCCACTCGCTTGCGTCTTTAGTATTGAAGATTTCAAGCGTAGTTTCCTTAATAATATCATCTGCGCGACCTGCCATCGTGTTTTGCATCTGCACGCAGGCAAACTCATGCCAGCCACTGGTCTTCTTGATTTGAACGGTCTGAGTCGACTTAAAGTCTTTGTAAAGCGGATACGCATTCACACCCACCTGCATTTCTTCCTGAACTGCAGCTTTCTTACCATATCCTAAAGCAAGACCTACAGAACCGGGAGCCTGACCAGGCTGTATAAATACCGGCACATTTTCTAAAGTAACATCACCAAGAGTAACTGTAACATAGCTACCGTTAAGCGCCCCTTTAGAAGTAATTTCATTTTCAACACCTAGACGATCTGCGTCTTTTTTAGACATCGTAAGGTAGTTATCCCAAGATGTTCTGGTAATTGGATCAGGAAATTCCTGTAACCATGGATTGTTTGCCTGCCCCCCATCACCTAAACCAGTGCTGGAATAAAGGGTAAGCTCAAATCCATTACCAGAAGCCTCACCTTCCTGAGCCAAAGCAGTAAGAGCACTCGACAAGGTCATACCTCCTTCTGCACTCATACTCTCCTGAGTTACCGAAGCCGTATCATCTGCAGTAGGAGTCATCGCTCCAGTTGCAATACCATCCTGAAGAGCCTGATTAAAACTTTTCTCAGCATTAGACCAGTTCGACTTCAGGTAATCATAGTAAGACATATCGTTTCCGGTCCACTTTAAAAGTGACTCCTGAAATTGTCTGGTATCAAATAAAGGCTTAATCGTAGGCTGCATTAAACATACGTAGCCTTTTTTCATTTCAACATCACCCCAGGACTCCAGATAGTGTGGAGTTGGAGCCAGGTAATTGCAAAGCAAACCAGTTTCATCTTCTTTCATATTGAAAGAAACACGCACAGCTACTTTTTCAAGACCTGATTTAAATTCTTTTACATTAGGAAGGCTATATGCAGGGTTTACACCCACTACAAATAAAGCTCCAACAGAACCAGAGTTCATGTCTTTAACCAATTGGCTCACTTCCTGCGCATTACCCTGACGGGTCATTTTTGGTGCAGCCGTGTCTATTATAGTACTACCTAAAGACTCATTCACAGATAACGCAACCATTTGAGCATTCGCATCGTCAACACCGGTTATTAAAACACCTTTGCTTCCTGCGGCACGCAATTGCTTGGCAGCACTCTTAACGGCAGCATCCAACTCTTCTGAAAGACCAGTGCTTCCGCTTCCACCAGAAACCAAACTCTGAATGGCTGCAACAATTTTCTTCTGATCACCAGGAGTAGCCAGCACACGTTTGTCTGCATTACCACCTGATAAAGTCATGTTTGCCTCAAACTGAATGTGGCGTGACATTTTTCCGTTCTTAGGAACGCGACTTTTTGAATAAGTAGGTCCGAAGCCGCCACCTTGCCAGTCTCCCAGCAAATCTGCACCAACAGAAACGATTACTTCAGCTTCTGAGAAATCGTAGTCTGGCAACGCACGCATGCCATATTTACTTTCGAAAGCATCTAAAGCAGCATTCTCACCAATAGCATCATAAGTTACGTGCTTAACATTAGGATAAGCAGCGGTAAAATCTGAAATCAATTTTGATGTAGACGGGCTGGCAAAAGTCTGGGTAAGCAATACAATGCTTTTACCACCAAGTCCACTTAACTGCTGAGCAAGCTTATCATCAAACTCAGACCAGCTTACTGAACCCCCATCAATCTTTGGCCCCTGTAAACGCTTGGTATCGTACATAGAAAGTACTGAAGCATGTACCCGGGCATTATTACCTCCTAAAGCAGAGGCCATCTTATTATTTTCAATCTTTATAGGTCTTCCTTCTCTGGTTTTTACCAGTACGCTCGCAAAATCAAAACCATCTGCCATAACAGTGGCATAATAGTCTGCTCTACCTACAGTAATGCGCTCTGGAGCAACCACATACGGAATGGACTTCACCACAGGTCCCTCACAGGCCGCAAGCGATGCTGCAGCAGTAGAAAAACCAACGTATTTTAAGAAATCACGACGCGTAGTTGAGGAAGAATCCAAAGTATCTTTATTTCCCAGAAATTCATCAGTAGGAATCTCGTGTGGAAACTCATTATGCTTAAGCGCCTCAACAATAGAGCTGTTTTCATTTAGCTCCTCAACACTTTTCCAGTATTTCTTGTTTGATGACATAAAATCTATTGTTATTTATTTTGGAACGCGAGTCAGACTACACGTATTCTTTATCTATTAATAGTGGCATTTACCACACTCCAGACCACCCATTTGAGCAGCTGTCAATTCTTCTACACCGTACTTCTTAGAAAGTTCTTCGTGAATTTTCTCGTAGTATGGGTTACCATCCATCTTAACATTTGTCTCGCGGTGGCAGTTAATACACCAACCCATAGTAAGCGGAGCATATTGATACATAACCTCCATCTCTTCTACCGGACCGTGACAGGTTTGACACTGAACACCTGCTACACTTACGTGTTGCGAGTGATTAAAATATGCAAAATCAGGAAGATTGTGAATACGCACCCATTCTACAGCTTGAGTCTCCCCGGTGTAAGACTGCGTAGCCTGATCCCAACCTACAGCTTTGTATAATTTCTGAATTTCTTTATCGTAGAATTCTTTGGTGTAGTCTTCGGTTACTGAACTATAATCACTTGTTGCATCTGCAACTTCAGAAATACTCTTGTGACAGTTCATACACACATTCAAAGAAGGAATTCCTGAATGCTTACTGGTACGCGCAGAAGAGTGACAGTATTTACATTCGATCTGGTTATCTCCAGCATGAATGCGGTGTGAGTAATGTATTGGCTGAATAGGCTCGTACCCCTGATCAACCCCCACCTGCATCATCCAGCCATAAGCGAAATACGCACCACCCAGGAGCAAAACAATTACAGAAACCAAAACAAGGAATTGATTCTCAACAAAGGTTTTCCAAATAGGCTTACGAGATTCTTTAACAGGAAGCTCAACTCCCTGAGCAACTGCAAACTTCCGAAGCGTGTTGTTCACTAGAAACAATACAGCAACCAGCATCACCAAAACAATAGCAAGGATAGCCAAAATTATGGTGCTTGAAACACCGCCTCCAGCACCACCGCCGCCGCCAGCTTGATCCGCAGGAGCTACAGGCTCTGGCTTAGGTGTATTGGTATACGCAAGAATATCATCTATATCCGCATTACTTAGCTGCGGAAAAATGTTCATTGCCTTTTGACTATACTCATTGTAGATCGCGATGGCTTCAGGATCACCTGAGTCACGCAACTCTTTATTATTCTTAATCCAACGATACAACCATTCACGATCGCGTCGCTCAGTTACATTGTAAAGTGCAGGACCCGTAGCCCTGTCATACAATTTGTGACAAGCCGCGCAATTCGCATTAAATAATGCCTTACCGGCAGCAGCATCACCTCCCTGAGCTGCAGGCGAAGTTTCTGACTCCGCCGCTCCGGCTGCATCAGCAGTCGCAGTTGAATCCTCCTGTGCAAAAACATAAGAAGAAAACGAAAGCAATAAAGCCAGAGTGATTAAAGAAAATCGAGAAGCTGAATTAAGGTTTTTACCCTGTTTCATAGTATGATAGAATTGTCATCTTAGCGCGGCATCAATTTCAACGTTAAAAAGCGTTTGAAAACTAAAAACTATGCCGACAAATTTGATCGCAAAAGTAAGACTTAGAAGTGGAATTTTGAAGTGTTAGCAAAGCGTTAAAGACTAATTTATACCTGTTCTAAATAATAAATCCATACAGATTTGAGTTATTACTTTTACTTTTACAAAAACAATAGAAGCAATGAAAAATATCCTCTTGAAGCTCACATTTTTAGGCTTTTTTGGAACTCTAGTTCAGACCGCTGCTTTTTCGCAAAGCGGAAGTGTATCGATTTCTCAGGATAATCGAATCCCTGAACTATTGGAGCTAAAATCAAAAATGGCAGCCAACAATGAGCTTAATGACCGTTATAAAATTCAGCTTTTTTACGGCTCCATAAACGAAGCCAACAGCGTTCAATCACGCTACCGCTCTAAATACGGATCATGGGAACCCAGCATAGTCTATGAAAGCCCAAATTATAAAGTATGGGTAGGCAATTTCAGAAACAGACTGGAAGCTGACCGCGCTTTACTTCAGATACAAAAAACTTTTCCCAATGCTTTCGTTATGAAGCCTGAAAGGTAGCAATAGCATCATATTGCCAAAAGAAAGGCGTTCTTATGATCGCCTTTTTTTATGCGATACCCTGAGATGCTAAAGAGATATCCTGAGAAATAAACCTCATTCTCCTACTCCCTAAAAGGGGTATTCAGACTCGTAGAAAAAACTCCTCAAAACCCTAATGACCCCACACTGAACCCATAGTGAACCCACACTGCAACCACACTTTAACACTTTTTGTGGGTCAATAAGATATCATAATAGCGTTAGTATTCAGAGATTTACAGGCATCCCTACTTAAAGCCTTCTCACTCAATCCGGAATCTTGTAATCCTATACAATTATGAATACGTTTTAAAAGCGCAGCACTACTTACCATTGCGTCAAAAAAAAAAAAAAAAAGAGGCTGCACAAGGCAGCCTCTTTTATAACATTTATATACTCTCTGGGCTATTTCAGTTTTTTCTTAACTGCAACTTCCTGGTAAGCCTCAACAATATCGCCTTCACGTATATCATTGTAGTTTTTAATCTGCATACCACAGTCATAACCTTTACTTACTTCTTTCACATCATCTTTAAAGCGTTTTAAAGAAGACAGTTCGCCGGTGTAAATCACAACTCCGTCGCGTATTAAACGAACGCCTGAGTTGCGGTAAATCTTCCCGGAAGTAACCATACAACCCGCGATTGTTCCGATTTTTGAAATCTTAAAGGTCTCGCGTATTTCAGCAGTACCGGTAATTTCCTCCTTCATTACCGGAGAAAGCATACCTTCCATAGCATCTTTAAGATCATTAATCGCATCGTAAATAATGGAATAGGTACGGATATCGATTTCTTCTTTATCAGCTACCTGTCTTGCATTACCAGCAGGTCTTACGTTAAAGCCAATAATAATCGCGTCTGATGCTGAGGCAAGAAGCACGTCACTTTCAGTGATGGCACCTACACCTTTATGGATAATATTTACAACAATTTCTTCTGTGGAAAGTTTGCCAAAACTGTCTGTCAATGCTTCTACAGAACCATCCACATCACCTTTAAGAATAATATTCAGCTCCTTAAAGTCTCCTAGTGCGATACGTCTTCCAATTTCATCAAGAGTAATATGTTTCTGCGTACGAACAGATTGCTCACGTTGCAGTTGGGTACGTTTGTTTGCAATGTCTTTAGCTTCACGCTCATCTTCCATTACATTAAACTTATCACCCGCCTGAGGAGCACCGTCCAAACCTAAGATGGAAACCGGAGTTGCCGGCCCTGCCTCTTTGATCTCTTTTCCGCGCTCATCGTGCATCGCTTTGATCTTACCGCTATTAGTACCCGCAAGTACGTAATCACCTATCTTAAGCGTACCTGCCTGAACAAGAACTGTGGAAACATAACCTCTACCCCTGTCAAGGAAAGCTTCTACCACAGTACCGTTAGCACGTTTATCAGGATTAGCTTTCAGCTCTAGTATTTCAGCTTCAAGCAGTACTTTTTCCAGAAGTTCTTCAACTCCCTGACCTGTTTTTGCAGAGATGTCATGTGATTGAATCTTTCCTCCCCAATCTTCAACCAACAGGTTCATCCCAGCCAGTTGCTCTTTGATTTTTTCAGGATTGGCCGTAGGCTTATCTACCTTATTAATCGCGAATATAATAGGAACTCCCGCTGCCTGAGCGTGAGAAATCGCCTCTTTAGTTTGAGGCATCACATCGTCATCTGCCGCTACCACGATTATCGCAATATCGGTTACCTGAGCACCCCGTGCACGCATTGCCGTAAAGGCCTCGTGACCCGGAGTATCTAAAAATGCTATTTTCTGACCTCCTTTAAGTGTTACTCCATAAGCACCAATGTGCTGCGTAATACCACCACTTTCACCTGCAATTACATTCTCCTCTCGAATATAATCTAGCAAGGATGTCTTACCATGATCCACGTGACCCATAACGGTTACGATTGGAGCACGAGCTTTCAGATCTTCAGGAGCATCTTCCTGAACAGCTATAGACTCCTCGATATCTGCATTGACAAACTCAACCTCATAGCCAAATTCGTCAGCTACGATAGAAAGCGTTTCAGCGTCCAGACGTTGATTCATCGTCACCATCATACCCAGAGACATACAGGCCGAAATTATCTGAGTAACTGAAACATCCATCATCGTAGCTACTTCGCTAACGGTAACAAACTCAGTTACTTTTAATACTTTGTTATCAGCTTCCTGTTGTGCCATCTCATCCTCATTCTTTTGACGATGCTGATCACGCTTATCTCTTCGGTATTTAGCTCCTTTACCTTTATTGGATTTACCCTGAAGTTTCTCCAGAGTTTCCCGTATTTGTTTTTGTACTTCTTCTTCTGTAGGCTCTTCTTTGACAACCTGACCACCTCTGCGGCTTCCGCCTCTTTGGTTATTACGCCCACGGTTATTATTACCACCAGCATTAGGATTAGCGCCTGTAGTTTTACTGATACGCTTACGCTTACGCTTACGATCGTCATTAGAAGAAGTCGTCTTCTTTTTCTTTTCAGGCTTCTTAAACTGAGAAAGATCTATTTTTTCTCCAGTAAAATTAGGACCATCCAGTTTCTTATAGTCGGTCTTAACAACGTCGTCACCCAGTTTTGGAGCTTCTTTTTTGGAATTATCTTCCTGCTTCTTCTCCTCTTTCTTTTCAACTTTAGCCGGCTCTTTAGTCTCAACTACTGGTTTAGTAGGCTCCTCTTTCTTAGCCACCGGTTCTTCAACCTTAGGTTCTGGCTTAGCCTCTTCCACCACTGGCTTTTCTTCGATTTTTTCTTCTTTTGGAGCCTCTTTAGGTTTTCCGGCGCGATCCAGGTCGATTTTACCTACTTGCTTAGGCCCCTGAAGGTTGGTTTTTGCTCGAATCACCTCTTTCTCGGGTTCCCGATCCTGACGCTTCTCTTCGATTTCTTCTTCGCGAGCCTGTCTTATAGCTTCCTTCTCCTTTTGTTTCTCCTGAGCAGCTTCTTTAGACGCAACTTTTTTATTTGCATCGGTCTGAAACTGATCTGATAATACCTCGTATACTTCGGCAGAGATTTTAGTGGTAGGGCGCGCTTCAACATCGTAACCTTTTTCCTTAAGGAAATCAACGGCACGATCAAGTGAAATATTAAGTTCACGCAATACCTTATTTAATCTCATGTTCTTTACTTCTGCCATAAATTGCTTTAATTCGCTATAAAATTAACCTAAAAAACCTGTATTCTCCTATTATTATTCAAACTCTTCTCGAAGAATACGCATCACATCCTGAATGGTTTCCTCTTCAAGATCTGTTCTTCTAACCAGGTCTTCTACGTCTTGTTCTAAAATACTTTTTGCGGTATCTAAACCTATTTTTGAAAATTCGGCGATTACCCAATCTTCTATTTCATCTGAGAATTCTGTAAGCTCAACATCTTCTTCTACACCTTCTCTAAATACATCAATCTCATAGCCAGTTAATTGACCGGCCAGTCTTATATTATGGCCTCCACGACCAATTGCCTTAGAAACCTCTTCTGGTTTCAGCATCACTTCTGCCGTTTTATTCTCATCATCAATCTTAATCGAAGTGATTTTTGCCGGACTCAACGCGCGGGTAATGTATAACTGCAGGTTATTGGTATAATTGATCACATCAATATTCTCATTACCTAACTCACGCACAATACCGTGAATACGCGAACCTTTCATCCCAACACAAGCTCCAACAGGATCGATACGATCATCATAGGAATCTACTGCAACTTTTGCCTTCTCACCCGGAATACGCACCACTTTTTTAACTGTGATCAAACCGTCAAAAACCTCAGGAATTTCAGATTCGAATAATTTCTCAAGGAAAAGTGGAGAGGTACGCGACATAATAATCGCAGGCTTATTACCCTTAAGTTCCACACTTTCAATAATACCCCTTACGTTTTCGCCCTTACGGAAGAAATCTGAAGGAATTTGCTTATCCTTTGGCATTATAATCTCATTGCCTTCATCATCAAGCAAGATGATTGCGCGATGTCTGATGTGGTGTACCTCAGCATTATATAACTCCCCTTCAAGCTCTTTAAACTGCTTGTAGATATTGGTGTTATCATGCTCGTGAATCTTGCTAATCAGGTTTTGACGCAGTGCCAAAATAGAACGGCGACCTAAATCAATAAGCTTCACCTCTTCTGACACATCTTCTCCCACTTCAAAGTCAGGCTCAATTCTACGCGCTTCAGTAAGACTGATTTCAGAGTTCTCATCTTCAACTTCACCATCAGCAACTACCACACGATTACGCCAAATCTCTAAATCACCTTTATCAGGGTTGATGATGATATCAAAATTATCATCACTACCAAAACGCTTTTTCAACGTACTTCTAAAAACTTCTTCGAGTATTGCCATAAGCATTACTCTATCTATGAGTTTATCATCTTTAAACTCCGAAAATGATTCGATTAACGCAATATTTTCCATGCTATATTCTTAAAATTTAATCTTAACTTTTGCCTGACTGATTGAATCATAAGCAATTTCTTCTTTCTTTTCGACGGTCATTTTACCTTTACCCACTTCTTTAGGAACACGCTCTTTCCAAGACAGGGAGATTTTTTCATCATCTGCAGCATCGAGCGTTCCGATAACTTTTGAACCATCATTGAGCTTAACCTCTAAATCACGTCCGATATTTTTTTTGTACTGACGCTTATTGATTAAAGGTTCGGTAGCACCCGCAGACATTACTTCAAGTGAAAAATCCTCTTCTTCACGATCCAGGTTATGTTCCACCTTTCGGCTTACATTCATACAATCCTGCACCGTCACTCCCTCATCCCCATCTATAACGACGCGGATTTCGTTAGCACCCTTAATGGTGAAATCTATTAAAAATAGTGAGTTGTATTCTTCAAACGCTTCGTCAAGAAGCTCTTTAACACGTTCCTTCAACATTGGCCCTATAAAAAGAGGGGACTTTTTAGTGTCCCCTCAGATTAGTCTCTTAATTCAACGCTGCAAATATAATAATATTTATCAACATATAAAATAGAAGCGCCTCAGGATTAAATGCTTAACTTTAAAAGAACTCCCAAATCGTATTAATGCTTTTAAACCAGCGCATTATGATTAAAAAATTACTCGTTCCCACAGACTTTTCAGATCAGGCAAAATACGCTTTTGAAGTCGCTTGCCAGATTGCAAAACGCCACTCCGCATCAATTCACCTAATTCATCTGGTCGAATTACCCTACTCGATTTTTGACAGTAGAAAAAATCCAAATCTGCCGGAAGCGATTTATTTTCTCAAGCTGGCCCAGCAAAATTTCAAAGAATTTAGAGCAGCTTACGAACCCCTGACCCAGGGTCTTGAACTTTTTGAAAGCGTAAAGTTTCAGAGTGTACAGGAAGGGATTCAAAGCTACATTGCAGAACACGCGATTGATGCAGTCGTTATGGGTTCTCACGGCTCAAGCGGACTTGAAGAGTTATTTATAGGCTCTAATACCGAAAAAATTGTACGCAATGTGGAAGTCCCAGTTTTTGTTATCAAAAAACAACATCACCATTTTGACGTGAAGCGCTTTGTATTCGCCACAGATCTTGAAAATGACAACAAAGATGCCATGCTTCAGGCAGTGGCATTTTCTAAATTTTTTGACGCGGAATTAAAATTTGTATTCATCAACACTCCTGAACAATTTAAAACCACTAAAGAATTGCGAAACCTATACACTACCCTAAAGTCTGAACTAGACCTGCCCTTAGACAACCTAAATGTTTACAATGATCTGACCGTAGAACGCGGCATACTACATTATGCCAAAGATGAACATGCCGATCTCATTGGGATTGGCACCCACGGGCGAAAAGGTCTTGCCCATTTTCTAAATGGCTCTTTAAGCGAAGATCTGGTTAACCACGCCAAGAGACCCGTTCTTACTTTCAAGATTTAAATCGTTAATAATTACCTAAATAACATATTATTATCAAAAATGATTTGAGATTTTGAATAGTTTTCATTTCTAAATATGAAAGCGATTAAAAATGGAAAAACAAACTACTCTGGAACCCCTTTACGAATTACTGAGACGTGACACCTCTCTAGAAGCCGGAAGCTCTTTACAGAGAGCTATTTTAAAAAAATTCTTTAGAGCTTCACGTGTTAACATCAAAAAAGCTGACTCTGGCTATAAAGTCAAAATATGGCCAATGCTTTCAACTAAGAAGACAGCTTCGTTCATTTTTAATATTCCTCAATCGCAGATGCATTCTTTTTTACAGAGTTGCATTAAAAATGATACAAGAGGTCGTAACTTTTATACGGGGATGATGAAGTATTTGATGCTGAATAAAAATCCAAACTAAGTTCAAATTATAAGCCAATTCAAGACATAAAAAAATCCGAACAAAACTGTTCGGATTTTTTTGTTGGCCTACTAGGGCTCGAACCTAGACTCTTCTGGACCAAAACCAGACGTGTTGCCAGTTACACCATAGGCCATTGACCTTTATTAAAAAACATACGCCTGACTTGCGAATGCGGCTGCAAATTTAAAACAAACTTTTAGTCCCGCAAATATTTATCTGCAAAAAATTAAAAGCAATTAAAATTTTTAGGTCGCTATCGCGTTTATCCCTGAACGTGAATGCATAATACCGCTTGTAGAGTTTCAAACTTTTTTACCGACGCAACATTTTTCTTTGCAACCAGTCTTTTAATACCAGATCGCATAGAACTCAAGAATCAAAATATCAATGCACTAACAAAACAGGATTGATTAACGTATTAATTCTTAAATTCGCTGCTTGTTAAATTTGCTTTATGACACACTTCAATTTCCCGAAGTACAACAAAATTTTTGGCTGGATTGCTTTTGCGATCGCGCTTATTAGCTACGCCCTTACTGTTGAACCTACGGCTAGTTTCTGGGACGCCGGGGAGTATATCTCCACCTCTTCAAAACTGGAAATAGGCCATCCACCGGGAGCACCTTTGTACCAGATGCTGGGAGCCTTTTTCTCGATATTCGCTCCAGACAGCACCTACATCGCATTGTGTGTCAACTTCATGTCGTGTCTCGCTTCTGCGTTTACCATACTTTTCATGTTCTGGTCGATCTCCTTATTACTCAGGAAATTACTTAAGCGCAATAAAGAAACTTTAACTACCACAGATCAAAAAGCTATAATCGCAGCATCTTTTATAGGCTCTGTGGCATTTGCATTTACAGACAGTTTTTGGTTTAACGCGGTAGAAGCCGAAGTATACGCTATGGCCATGTTTATGCTCTCCTCCTTATTTTATGTGGCTTTGCTTTGGGAACGTGACATGTTTAAGCCCAGAGGCAACCGCTGGCTGATGTTGATCTGTTTTATTGTAGGTCTTTCATTTGGGGTTCACTTTATGGCCCTGCTTACCATTCCGGCAATAGGATTCTTGTATTTCTTTAAAAACTACAAAAAGATCACGATTAAGAATTTCATTTTGGCAAATGTGATTGTAGTGGCCGTATTGATGTTTATCTTTAAGTTCCTACTTCCTTATACTCTTAGCTTTTTTGGCTATGCCGAAGTATTTTTTGTCAATACGTTTGGTCTTCCTTTTAACAGCGGAACCATTATCGCGGGTATCGCCTTTATTGCCATTTTCTATTTTTTACTGAACTATACCCGAAAAAACTCATACTACCAGCTCAACACCCTGGTTTTATCTATCCTTTTCATTTTTATAGGATTCTCCAGCTGGCTGATGCTACCCATTAGAGCAAATGCCGGTACTACGATAAACGAAAACAACCCAAATAACGCCCGCGAACTTTTAGCTTATTACAACCGCGAGCAGTACCCGGAAACGCATTTATTTTACGGACCTCAGTTTACCGAAATTTTTGGCGGTCTAGATGCTCAAAATCCCTATGTAGATGGTAAACCCAACTATGAAAAAGACGAGGAAAGCGGCAAATATATTATCGTAAACGAATGGAAAAACGCCGTGCAAAACTCAGAAGACCGGCATAAAGTTTTCCTACCACGAATGTGGAGTACAGATCATATTGCAAATTATATGCAATTTACCGGTCCGCTTAATTTTCAGGTTAAGCCTGAATATGCAGACAACCAGGAATTGCAACAGGCTGTAGCTCAGTTTAAATCAGATTACGCACAGGGACGAATTGACAATGAAGGATTTCAATCGTTTTTAATGCGTATACGTCAATATATAGATGTAGACCCACCTTCTTTCGGAGACAATCTGGCGTATATGTTTGACTTTCAGTTTGGCTATATGTACTGGCGCTATTTTATGTGGAATTTTACCGGACGCCAGGATGATATTCAGGGAAAATACGATGATATTCATGGCAACTGGCTTAGCGGAATTCCTTTTATAGATGAAGTTCGCCTGGGACCACAGGATAATTTACCTACAGATGCGCTTGACAACAAAGCTCGAAACACCTATTTCTTCTTACCTCTTATTTTAGGCCTTTTAGGTTTGGTTTTTCAGGCCAGCAAAGACAAAAAAAGCTTCTGGGTACTTCTGGTCCTTTTCCTTTTTACCGGGATTGCCCTCAAAATTTACCTTAATGAGCGTGCTTTTGAACCTCGTGAACGTGATTATGCGCTAGTAGGTTCTTTCTACGTGTTTGCTATGTGGATTGGCTTTGGCGTTTACGCCCTTTACGATTTACTCAAAGAAAAATTGAGCGCAAAGGTCGTGTTGCCAATTGTCACTGTTGTTTGCCTTCTAGCTGCCCCTGTAATACTGGCTTCCCAAAACTGGGATGATCACGACCGCTCAGGTCGTAAGACCGCTCTTGCAATGGCACGAATGTATCTGGATAGTTGCGACGAAAATGCCATTTTGTTCACCATTGGAGACAACGACACTTTTGCACTCTGGTATGTTCAGGAAATAGAAGGATATCGCCGCGACGTTCGAATCGTAAATACCAGCCTCTTCCAGACTGCCTGGTATATTGACGACATGAAGCGTAAAGCTTACGAAAGCGATCCCATCCCCTCTCAACTTACTCACGATAAGTACGTAGCCGGTAATCGGGATGCCGTTTGGTATAACGAATTGAGACCAAATGACACCCTGGACATCAAAACCTGGATGAACTGGATTGCCAGTGACGACCCACGTACGATGGAAGAGCTTCAAAGCGGAACCATGGTACACACATTTCCCACAAAGTTTATAAGGATACCTGTAAACAAAAACACTGTTATCGCTAATGGAATTGTGCCACAAAAAGATTCTGACATCATCGCTGATGATATCGTAATCAATGTCAAAGAAAACATTCTTTATAAAAATCGCTTGTTGATGCTTGACGTGATAGCAAACAACAACTGGGAGCGCCCTATATATTTTACGGGTGGAAGTTTTGGCGATGACGATTACCTGTGGATGAAAGATTACCTGCAATTGGATGGGGTTTGCTACAAGCTAGTACCTATACAAACACCTATTGACCCGCAGGCGCCTTACGATATGGGCCGCATTGATACCGAAAAGTTCTACGATATAGCAATGAACTGGTACTGGGGAAATAGCGGCGATCCTGATATTTATCATGACACCGAAACTCGCAGAAACGGAATTACCTATCGTGGAAATCTGGCCCGTCTCATCGAGCAGCTTATAGCCGAAAACAAGCTAGACAAAGCGAAAAATGTGCTCGACCTTGCGATGGAAAAGATGCCGGTAGATACTTTTGAGTATTATACCTTACTTGAACCTTACGTTAACGGTTATTACGAGGTAGGTGAGCAGGAACGCGCACGTGAATTGTGGAATCAGGTAGCCAAAAAGTATCAGGAAAAACTCGATTACTGGAGTACACTTGACCTTCAAAGGCAATACCAGTACGCACAGGATATCATTACTGATATTGAGCGCTACCGAAGTCTGGTCGATTTATTGATCATTAATCAGGATCAGGAAATCTTACCGGAAAAAGCACGTGAATTCAACACGTATCTGCGTAAATTCAGTCAGTTTTACGGGGAGGATGAGACGGAGCCTGAGACAGCCCCAACCGTAGAACCCACGCGAGATACTTCCATGGCAATTCCCGCAGAGACAGACACGCTTGAATAATTTTTTAAAGATAGACCTGCCGGTAAAGACGCCTAAATGGCTTAAGCGTCTTTACTCGGGTTATGTCTGGGATCAAAACGATAAAACTTCTGGCTCCAAAAAACTGTATTTAACCTTTGATGACGGGCCAATTCCTGAAGTAACCCCCTGGGTACTCGAAACTTTAAAAGGATATGATGCAAAAGCTACGTTTTTTTGCATAGGCGAAAACATCGTCAAACACCCTGAAGTTTTTCAACAACTGCTCAAAAGTGGAAACAGCATAGGCAACCACACCTACAATCATTTGAAAGGCTGGAACACTTCTGAGGATATTTATTTAGAGAATACGCTGAAGACTGAAACACTTTTGGAAAACGCCGGAATTTCCAATAAGTTATTTCGCCCTCCTTATGGCAAAATCAAACGAAGACAAGCCAAAAAATTACGCCAATTAGGTCATCAAATCGTGATGTATGATGTCATTGCCTACGATTGGGATTCGCAAATTTCTCAGGAACAGTGTGCGGCCAACATCATAAAAAATGCAGAGACCGGAAGCATACTCGTATTTCACGACAGCCTAAAAGCAGAAAAGAATATGAAGGCGTCGTTACCAGAAGTTTTGCAGCATTTTAGCAAACTGGGCTATGAATTTGCCGCGCTTAGATAAATTTTTGCACAATAGCAATCAGGGAATTGGCATCCTGCTCACCGCTTTGGCGCCACTTCATTTCACCCTTTTTATAAATCACCAGTGTGGGAAGACCTTTTATACGTAAGGCCTCAGCCAGTTCAGGATTTTTATCAATATCAATTTTTATAACCTTGGCCTTATCTCCCAACGCCGCTGCCACATCACGCATCACAGCATGCATGGTATTTGATTCTTCATTCCATTCCGTATAAAAATCAAGAAGCACCGGAATATCCAGATCGATGAGGGCTCCAAATTTCGACATAGTTAACGCTCTTTAAGTACCTAAATATAAGGTTAAATGCCAAAAAAACAGATATCTTAGTAAAGATTAAGAAATACAGAATTTATTTAATATTCATATTCAGGGAAAAGACTACAATATTAGTCGTGGTATTCTGCCCTCCCGTATTTGTGACTAATCGCTGACCCCAGATTTCTATAAAGTCATTAGGCGCGAGTTCAACAGTCCCTGAAATGGAGTTGCTCACAACATCTGCCGTATTATTAACTCGCATAATAGTATTCGTTTCTGTAAGCGTCGTCACTCCGTTTTTTCGAATAAAAAAGGCATAAAAACTACCCACGTTATCAGCTCCACGAACAGAAAGTGCCGCATTCACCTGAAAAGTTCGTGTTTTTTTACCTAAATAAGTAAGACGGTTATTTTGAGGTGATGACATCCTAAACAAATTGACAGCAGTTGTTGTATTCGTATTTGTATTACCTTGAAGATTGAATGCATTTTGGTTATTTACACTTTGCACAAAACCTGTAGAAATAGTTCCGTTATAATGTATATTACCAGTAGCTTCCCGGTCAGATTCTGCAGGAATACCAGGGCAGTTTACGGTCCAGTTATTTGTAAAATTAAAACCAGTATACGTACCTGTTGTATATCGATTAATATAAGGATTTGAAGAAGAACCCGAAAAAACTGTACTTAACATAACACCATCAGTAACTGATGGATTGCTGCTTACATCAAACGCAATTGCCGAACCATTGGCTACGCTAAAACCACTCACTTTTTCTACCAGTCCAAAACTCCCGGTAAGCTTTTCATAAGTTCCACTATTAGAATTAAACCAGGCCTGGTTATTGAGTAGCAAACTACCAATATTAGAATACGTGATCCCATTTACATTACCTAAATATTGGATAACATTACCAAAAAACAATGCAATGTTGGAAATAGAGCCGACACTTGTTGTCATTCCTGCTATAATGGTATTTTGAACCAAAATTGATTCTACTCCACTACCTGTAATATTGAATGCCCTGGCCCCTGTAAGCGTGACATTGCGAATACTTCCCCCTGTGTTTCCAGAAAAAATAGTTCCACCAGAAAAACTTAATACATCTTCAGTGGCATCAAGTCCCGAAACATACGCTCCATTTAAATTTATGGATGCCGAAAGTGTTATAGTCCCATTGATCTCGTAATACGTGTTTTCATCTAATGTAATTACACCTCCTGATGCAGCTGGAAAATCTCCCTGACTTTTAACCAAAACAAAATTATCACGGGATTCAGCTCCTTCTAACTTTGACCAGGCGCTGGTTTCATAGAAGTAAAAGGACGATTCATCGGTGTCGTATACAAGTAAACCATCTGCCGGGTTTGCAATTGCCAGACGCTGGCTACTGGTCATACGAGGTGTTAAAATACCCTGATCATCTGATTGCATTTCAAGTATTGCAGAAGGATCAGGATTGGTTGTGCCAATACCTACCTGCGCAAAAGCCGGAATAACACAGAAAAGTACTGGTAATAATAAATAAATTCTAAAGCTGCTTAACACATCATAATTCTTTCTCCTAAAATATGCCATATAATCGACATTTTAGTTTCTTTTATAGAATTTTAACGCGTTTATCAATTATTACAAGTAAGAAATATATTACTTTTTTATTTTCTTTTTTTCAATTCTATCACAGTTACCTCAGGCCAAATACCCACACGTCCCGGGTATCCCAAATAACCAAAGCCGCGATTTACATTTAACACCCTTCCTTCTTCCTTATAAATACCTGCCCAGTTTTCATAGCGGTATTGTACAGGGCTCCACTTGATGAAACCTGGAATTTCAATCCCAAACTGCATACCGTGCGTATGCCCGCTCAGGGTAAGCTGGTAATTTTTGGGATCGCTTTTAAGTCGCTCTGACCAGTAAGTAGGATCGTGACTCATTACTATTTTAAAATCACCTGCTTGTAATCCTTGAGAAGCTTTGTCAATATCACCGGCCTGTTTAAAACCGGCTCCCCAGTTTTCAACGCCTACCAGGGCAATTTGAGAATTGCCTCGCTTCAAATAAATACGTTCATTTAAAAGCAGCTTCCACCCCATATCGCGTTGTAGATTTTTTAGACTTTGTAGGTTTTCTACTTTGGCTTCTTTAGAATCCCAATCAGCATAATCCCCATAGTCGTGATTACCCAAAACCGAATAGACCCCGTCTTTCGCCTTCAATTTTGAAAAAAGGCCGGTCCAGTCCTTCATTTCGTGTGCAAAATTATTGACCAGATCTCCCGTAAAAAGAATAACATCGCTTTTTTGCTCATTGATAAGATCTATTCCGTAAGCAATTTTATCAGCATCATCAAAACTGCCACTGTGAATATCGCTTATTTGGGTAAGACGATACCCATCAAAAGCTTCCGGAAGATCCTCAAATTCCAAAGTATAACTCAACACGCGGTAACGGTATTTACCCCGATACATCCCATATATCAAAGAGGCAAATGGAATCGCGGCAACACCCAGCGCAAGAGCGCTTATAAATTTCCGCCTTGAAGGCAATTCAAAAGAAGTCTGCACAGTAAAAAAACGGTTGTAAAATGCTATTAACACACGCACTACATCCTCACCAAACATGAGAACTAACAGCATGAGTTTTGGCACGAAAAAGGCTAAAAACCAACCCAGCATATACATCTCACTCACTTCGATACCCTTGGAGCGATCGAGTGTGGAAAGCGTATAGATAAAAGCAGCTAAAAAGGCTGCCGAAATAAAAATATAAATTACTGAAAGAACGTTATTTCTGGAGAAGGTTCTAAATGCCTGAAATGCATAGACGTCTATAACTATATAGACTAGAATAAAAATTAACCAACGCATAGGAATTTTTTGAGAGGCTAATATTAATAAAGTAAAGCCAGAGAAACCTCAAAGAAAGCCTAATTTTTGCCTAACTATTAGCAGAATTTATACAAGACCTTTAGTAACTTACCCCTTTTTAGAGCACACTTTATGAAAAGACGTAATTTTTTAACCTCAAGTGCCTTAAATACCCTGGCGCTTGGATTTGGACTTTCAGGGTTCGCAAAAACTTCGCCTGACACCAACACAAAATCAAGAATGAACTCAAAATATGCTGCAGCTCCCAGTAAGGGTCCCGTTGCTATATGCACCTGGGAGTTTACACAAGCCAATGCAACCGCCGGGAAATTACTCGATCAGGGATATAGTGCTCTTGATGCAGTGATACAGGGTGTTGCTGTGGAAGAGGAAAATATTAAAAACACAACAGTAGGAAAGGGAGGATCTCCAGACCGCGAGGGAAATGTAACTCTTGATGCCTGTGTTATGGATCACACCGGAAACTGTGGAGCTGTAATGTGTGTAGAAGATATAACCAACGTTGCTGCTTTGGCTCGCAAGGTCATGGAAGATACCCCACATGTCATACTTGCCGGTGACGGAGCAAAAGAATATGCACTAAGCAGCGGCTTTAAAGCCGAAGACTTACTCACAGAAGCTTCTGAAAAAGCCTGGAAAGAATGGCTTAAAGAATCTAAATACCAACCCATCATAAATATTGAAAATCACGACACCATCGGAATGTTGGCTCTTGACACTGATGGAAATATTTCAGGTGCCTGCACTACCTCTGGTCTGGCTTACAAAATGAAAGGCCGTGTGGGTGACAGTCCTATAATAGGGAGCGGACTCTTTGTAGACAACGCGGTAGGTGGAGCTGTCGCTACCGGAATGGGAGAAGAAGTCATAAAGACGGTAGGTAGTTTCTTAATCGTTGAATTGATGCGTAATGGGATGAGCCCACAAGAAGCCTGTGAGGAAGCGGTGAGACGCATAGTTACTACTAATCCCAACCACGTGAATTTTCAGGTAGCTTACATAGCAATCAATAAAAAAGGTGAAACAGGATGCTACTGTATACACCCCGGTTTTAAGATGATGAAGTATGCAGAACGTGCTAATAATCCGATAGTGGCCGGGAGTTATTTGCAGAAAAATTGATTTCCTCGATTTTAACGGTATTTGAACTAACTCTTTTTAAAGTGCTATTTAAATATATTATGTTTGCCCCGTGCTGAAAAGCGGAAAATATTTAAGATTGTTGTAATTGACTTGTAATAATCAATTATGATTTGGGGTGAAAG
>CETR01135856.1_pt1 | contig 49076 bp, 44 predicted proteins | sample 531281 | NCBI WGS metagenome assembly CETR01 (sample SAMEA2622568, study PRJEB7988) | marine metagenome | biome: marine biome (ENVO:00000447); feature: mesopelagic zone (ENVO:00000213); material: "saline water (ENVO:00002010), including plankton (ENVO:xxxxxxxx)" | depth 696 m
TTAAGGATTATGGCTAGAATTGCAGGGGTAGATATCCCAAAACAAAAACGAGGTGTAATCGCTTTGACTTACATCTTTGGAATCGGAAAGAGTAGAGCTCAAAAAATATTAGCTGAGGCTGGTGTTGATGAAAACCTTAAAGTTACAGAGTGGGACGATGATCAAATCGGTCGTATTCGTGACGCTGTAGGTTCCTACAAAATCGAAGGAGAACTTAGAAGTGAGGTTTCTATGAGCATCAAGCGTCTAATGGACATTGGTTGCTACCGTGGTATCAGACACCGTTCTGGTTTGCCACTTCGTGGTCAACGTACCAAGAACAACTCTAGAACCCGAAAAGGTAAGCGTAAAACGGTTGCTAACAAGAAGAAAGCAACTAAATAATAAGTAACAATGGCAAAGCAAAACACTAAAGGCGGAGGAAAAAACGCTAAAGCTGCAAAAAGCACTAAAAAGCGTAAAGTTGTTATTGAATCTGTAGGTGAAGCTCACGTTTCAGCATCATTCAACAACATTTTGATTTCTTTGACTAATAAGAAAGGTGACGTGATCTCTTGGTCTTCAGCCGGTAAAATGGGCTTTAGAGGATCTAAGAAAAACACTCCTTATGCTGCTCAATTAGCTGCAGAGGATGCAAGTAAAGTTGCTCACGAGGCTGGTTTGCGTAAAGTGAAAGTGTATGTGAAAGGACCTGGTAACGGTCGTGAATCTGCAATTCGCTCTATACACAACAGTGGCATCGAAGTAACGGAGATCATCGATGTGACTCCACTACCGCATAATGGATGTCGTCCACCTAAACGAAGAAGAGTTTAATTAATTTTTATATCACTAGGGGAATACTGATTTTGCGAAGGACTAGACCTTAATTCCTTAATCACCCCAACTAATACACTTTACAATGGCAAGATATACCGGTCCCAAGACTAAAATCGCTCGTAAATTTGGAGAAGCGATTTTTGGAGATGACAAATCTTTTGAGAAAAGAAATTATCCTCCTGGTCAACACGGAAACAACAGACGTCGCGGTAAGAAGTCTGAATATGCAATACAGCTTCAGGAGAAGCAGAAAGCAAAATACACTTATGGAATTTTAGAAAATCAATTCCGTAATATGTTTGAGAAGGCTACCCGCGCTACCGGAATTACCGGGGTTGTTTTACTACAGCTTTGCGAATCACGTCTTGATAACGTGGTTTTCAGAATGGGAATTGCTCCTTCAAGAAGAGCAGCCCGTCAATTAGTATCTCACAGACACATTACTGTTAATGGAGAGTTGGTAAACATCCCATCTTACCAGATCAAGGCAGGTGATGTTGTTGCGGTACGTGAAAAATCAAAATCCTTGACAGCAATCCAGGAATCGCTTTCAAACGCAAGCCACGTTTATGAGTGGATATCTTGGAACAGCGATAAAAAAGAAGGTACATTTGTTTCGGTTCCTGAGCGTATTCAGATACCTGAAAATATCAACGAGCAGTTCATCGTCGAATTGTACTCTAAATAATAACATCAACTCTTAGAAAACAGAATATGGCATTACTAAATTTCCAAAAGCCTGATAAGGTCATAATGATCGACTCTACCGACTTTGAGGGTAAGTTTGAATTCAGACCCTTAGAGCCAGGATATGGTTTGACTGTTGGTAACGCACTTCGAAGAGTATTGCTATCTTCATTGGAAGGTTTTGCAATCACCTCGGTACGTGTAGAAGGTGTAGATCATGAGTTTTCAACTATTGCAGGAGTTGTAGAAGATTTTACAGAAATCATTCTTAACCTGAAGCAGGTGCGTTTCAAGAGACAAATCGATGAGATCGATAATGAGACTGTTACTATTTCTGTTTCAGATAAGGAACAATTAACAGCCGGTGACTTCCAGAAGTTTATCTCCGGTTTCCAGATTCTAAATCCTGATTTGGTTATTGCCAATATGGAAAAGAATGTTAGTATTAATATGGAAATCACTGTTGAGAAAGGCCGTGGTTATGTTCCTGCAGAAGAAAACAAAAAACAAAACGCTCCGGTTGGTACCATCTTTACCGATTCTATTTATACTCCTATAAAAAATGTGAAGTATAGTATAGAAAACTATCGTGTAGAGCAAAAGACTGACTATGAGAAACTTGTTTTTGAAATCATCACAGACGGTTCAATTCACCCTAAAGATGCTTTAACCGAAGCAGCAAAAACACTCATCCACCACTTCATGTTGTTCTCTGATGAGCGCATAACTCTTGAGGCTGATGAGATTGCTCAAACTGAAACTTATGATGAAGAATCACTTCACATGAGACAACTTCTTAAGACCAAATTGGTTGATATGGATCTTTCAGTGCGCGCTCTTAATTGTTTAAAGGCTGCTGAAGTAGAAACACTTGGTGATCTTGTTTCTTATAATAAGAACGACTTAATGAAATTCAGAAACTTCGGTAAAAAATCACTTACAGAGCTTGAAGAGCTTGTAAATGTAAAAGGTCTAAACTTCGGTATGGATCTTTCAAAATATAAATTAGACAAAGACTAGTAATGCCCCATATTTTGCTCCTCAAAAAGGGTTGAGCAAGATGGCGGCTTAAATTTAAAATGTCATGAGACACGGAAAGAAAATCAATCATCTAGGGCGTAAAACTGCGCATAGAAAATCAATGCTTGCTAATATGGCTTGTTCACTTATAGAGCACAAGCGTATTAATACCACTGTGGCAAAAGCAAAAGCACTTAAGCAGTTTGTTGAGCCTTTAGTAACTAAATCTAAAGAAGATACTACACACAATCGTCGTATTGTAATGAGTAAATTGCGTCAAAAGGATGCTGTTGCTGAGCTTTTTAGAGATGTTGCTGTTAAAGTAGGTGATCGTCCGGGAGGTTATACTCGTATCATCAAATTGGGTAATCGTCTTGGAGATAATGCTGATATGGCGATGATTGAATTAGTTGATTACAATGAATTGTACAACTTAGGTTCGACTAAAAAGAAATCTACTCGTAGAGCAGGTAAAAAGACTTCTTCAGCAGCTGCGGCTCCAAAGAAAGAAGATGCGCCAGTTCAAGAGAAAAAAGCTTCTGATGAGGAAGAATAAGAAAATCTTTAGTATTGCATAAAGTAAAAAGGATAAGCCGTTTCGGTTTATCCTTTTTTTTATAATTATTTTTGAAAAAAATCTAACATTTTACAGGAACACGAGATGAAGTACCAAACAAACAGAAAAGCCTTAATTCTCTTAGCTGATGGAACAATTTTTTATGGGAAATCTGTCGCCAATAAGGAAGGTACGGCCTTTGGAGAGGTATGTTTTAATACCGGAATGACCGGTTATCAGGAAATTTTTACAGATCCGTCTTACTACGGTCAGCTAATGGTCACCACCAATGCACATATTGGTAACTATGGCGGTAATAATGAGGAGACTGAATCTGATACTGTTAAAATTGCGGGACTGATTTGCCGTAACTTCAGTTACAATTACTCCAGAAAAGATGTCGATGAATCCCTGCTTTCATTTTTAGATAGAAATAATCTTTTTGCAATCTCTGATGTAGATACCCGTGCACTAGTGGCATACATACGTGATAATGGGGCGATGAATGCGGTGATTTCTTCAGATGTTGACAATATTGAAGGGCTGAGAAAACAATTAGCGGATGTTCCTGATATGAATGGTCTTGAATTAGCTTCCAAGGTGTCTACAAAGGAACCTTACTTTTTCGGTGATGAAAATGCCAAATACAAAGTTGCCGCAATTGACCTTGGAATTAAGAAAAATATCCTGCGAAATATGGCCAAACGGGATATGTACATAAAAGTTTTTCCATACAATACTCCTTTTGAGGAAATGAAAGCTTTTCAACCTGATGGTTTTTTCCTCTCAAACGGTCCTGGTGATCCAGAGCCACTTAAGGAAGTTATCGTGACCGCAAAGCAAATTATAGATGCAGATTATCCATTATTTGGAATCTGCTTAGGGCATCAAATCATTGCACTGGCAAACGGCATCAGTACGTTTAAAATGCACCACGGTCATAGAGGTATAAACCACCCGGTTTTTAATAACCAAACCGGTCGTGGTGAAATAACCTCACAGAACCACGGGTTCTCTGTCAACTATGAAGAGGCAGCAAAAAATCCGGATATTGAAGTGACACATAAACACCTTAATGATAATACCGTTATGGGGCTTCGTATGAAGAATAAGAACTGTTTTTCAGTACAGTATCACCCGGAAGCAGGTCCTGGTCCTAATGATGCGACCTACCTCTTTGATGAATTTATAGAGCGTATGTCAACGCAAACCGTATAAGTTAATAGAGCCCTGTTTTATCAGGGCTTTTTTTTTGATAAATATGTTCTTGAATACAGGCTTTATTGCACTTCTTCTGCTCAAAGAGGTCAAAGGTGCGAGTGTTTTAAATAATTATTAAAAGACCGTTTTAGAGGCCGCGATATCTGTTAAATAGTGCAGTATTGCGTATATTGCGCTTACTTAATTAACCTATCAATTTTATTAGAAAATGAGTATTATAATCAATATCCATGCACGTCAAATCCTTGATTCCCGAGGTAACCCCACAGTAGAAGTAGATGTAGTAACCGAAAATGGTGTTTTGGGCAGAGCCGCTGTTCCTTCAGGAGCTTCAACCGGTGAACACGAAGCAGTAGAGTTGCGTGATGGTGGTAAAGATTATATGGGAAAAGGAGTTCTTAAGGCTGTAGATAATGTAAATGCTGTTATCGCTCAGGAACTTTTAGGTGTATCTGTTTTTGAGCAGAATCTAATTGATCAAACCATGATTGAATTGGACGGCACGCCCAATAAATCAAAATTAGGTGCTAATGCTATTCTAGGTGTTTCCCTTGCGGTTGCTAAAGCTGCTGCAAATGAATTAAACATGCCACTATATCGTTACGTAGGAGGTGTAAGCGCAAACACGCTTCCGGTTCCTATGATGAACATTATAAATGGAGGTTCTCACAGTGATGCGCCTATCGCATTTCAGGAATTTATGGTTATGCCGGTGAAGGCTAAAAATTTCACCCACGCTATGCAAATGGGTACTGAGATTTTCCACAATCTTAAAAAAGTACTTCACGATCGGGGCTTAAGCACTGCTGTAGGGGATGAAGGAGGTTTTGCTCCAACACTTGACGGTACAGAGGATGCTATTGAAAGCATTCAAAAGGCTGTTGAAAATGCAGGGTATAAATTTGGTGATGAAGTAATGATTGCACTAGACTGTGCTGCTGCTGAATTTTACGTAGACGGAAAATACGATTACACCAAATTTGAAGGAGATAAAGGTGTAGTGCGTACCAGTGAAGAGCAAGCCCAATATCTTGCGGAACTGGCTTCTAAATATCCTATCATCTCTATTGAAGATGGAATGGACGAAAATGACTGGGATGGTTGGAAGTCTCTAACCGGAAAAATTGGCGATAAGGTTCAACTTGTAGGAGACGACCTTTTTGTAACCAATGTTGAGCGTCTTTCAAGAGGTATTGAGAATGGTATTGCAAACTCAATTCTTATTAAGGTAAATCAAATAGGTACACTTACCGAAACTATTGCAGCTGTAAATATGGCGCATAATGCAGGTTATACATCGGTAATGTCTCACCGCTCAGGTGAAACGGAAGATAACACCATTGCAGACCTTGCAGTAGCGCTTAATACCGGGCAAATCAAAACCGGTTCGGCCTCGCGAAGTGATCGTATGGCAAAATACAATCAGCTTTTGCGTATTGAAGAAGAACTGGGTTCTGTAGCTTACTTTCCTAAGGAAAAGGCCTTTAAAGTAAAATAAAACTGAAATTAAAGTTAAACACCCCACTAAGGGGTGTTTTTTTTGCTTTTGAGATTTAAACTTCACCAAAGTAATTAACGTATTTGTTCTAGTATAAAATGAGCAATTTTTAATTTTTAACGATAAAGTGTTCTTTTTTTACGACGTGAAGTGTTTTGTTCTAAATAAAAAGAGTACATTCGTACATAACTTAAATTATCAATTATTTAGATTCTTGAACCCAACAGTATCTGTAAAAGATCTGAAAATTTTGAAGTTGGGTGAAAGAGCGGTTCTGAAAACTCATGTAAGTATCGCTCTTTTTTATCCAATCACGGAATCTAAATTTTGAAGTTGGGTGAGGGGTTTTACGATGCTTTGCAGCGTGGCCCCTTTTTTTGTGTTCTCAATCTTTCTATTGAATTGTATTATTTTGATCTGATTTTTAACCAATACTCCAAAAATCATTCTCTGAAGGCCTGATTTAAATATTTTTTAACCTTGGAACAAGCCTTAAAACTTTATTAATCGCTGCTATTTTCGTACTTTAGCAACTCTTGAATTTTTTGATAATCAGCTAAAAATATATTAGATAATGGCAGATAATGCTAAACTTATAATAGGAGACGAATCCTATGAATTTCCTATCGTTGAGGGTTCTGAAAAAGAACTTGCAATCGATATAGCTACTCTAAGAGGGGTTACCGGTGGTTACACTACACTTGATCCTGGTTTTAAAAATACCGGTAGTTGTGAAAGTGCAATTACTTTTCTTAATGGAGAAGAGGGTATTCTAAGATACCGCGGTTATGCAATAGAAGAACTTGCGGAAAAAGCTTCATTCCTCGAGGTAACTTACCTTTTAATTTTTGGCGAATTACCTACACGTGATCAGTTAGAAAAATTTCACAAAGACATAAAAGAAGAAAATCATGTTGATGAGGATATCAAGAAAATCTTAAATGGTTTTCCCAAATCAGCTCATCCTATGGGTGTTTTAGCTTCATTGACTTCCGCTCTTACTGCATTCAATCCAGATGCCGTAAATGTAGATTCTGAAGAGGACATGTATAATGCTATTGTGAAGCTCTTGGGTAAATTTCCGGTTTTAGTAGCCTGGACAATGCGTACCAAAATGAGCAAACCGCTTGATTATGGTGATGATAGCTTGAGCTACGTTGAGAATTTGCACAAGATGATGTTTTCAAAGCCAAATAGTGAATATAAGGTTGATCCGGTGATTATTGAGGCATTAGATAAATTACTGATACTTCATGCTGATCATGAGCAAAATTGTTCTACATCTACAGTGCGTATTGTAGGTTCTTCTCACGCAGGTTTATTTGCGTCCATATCAGCAGGTATTTCTGCATTATGGGGGCCACTTCACGGAGGTGCAAACCAGGCAGTGATAGAAATGCTTGAAGGCATTAAAGCTGATGGGGGCGATACTAAAAAATATATGGCCAAAGCCAAAGACAAGGAAGATCCATTCCGTTTGATGGGCTTTGGTCATCGTGTCTATAAGAACTTTGATCCACGTGCTAAAATAATTAAGAAAGCAGCCGACGACGTATTAGATCAATTGGGTGTAGAAGATGAAGTATTGGCAATTGCTAAGGGTCTTGAAAAAGAAGCTTTAGAAGACGATTATTTTGTGAAACGTAAACTTTATCCAAACGTAGATTTCTACTCAGGAATTATTTACAGAGCTTTAGGAATACCGGTAGAAATGTTTACCGTGATGTTTGCTATGGGCCGCGTACCGGGTTGGATTGCCCAATGGCGTGAGATGCGTTTGCGTAAAGAACCTATTGGTCGTCCACGACAGGTTTATATAGGTGAAACGCTTCGATCTTTTAAACCGATGGAAGAGCGATAGATCGCTAACTTAAAGATAACAGGAAGCGGGTTTTTGATTTCAGGTCAGAAACCCGTTTATGTTTTTATATTTACGCCAATTAATAAGCGATGATAAAACTTAATATAAACGATGAAACTTCCCGATTGCGATCGGTGTTGCTGGGCACCGCCCGAAGCAACGGCGGAGTGCCTTCTTTAGATGAGGCCTATGACCCCAAGTCTATGCTTCACATCAAAGAAAAAACGTATCCCAAAGAAGAGGATATGCTTAAGGAAATCGAAGCTGTAGAAGCGGTATTTGATAAATATGGTATTCAGGTTTTTCGTCCAAAAGTTATTCAAAATTATAACCAGATCTTTGCAAGAGATATCGGGTTTGTAATTGATGACGTCTTTATAAAAGCAAATATTTTGCCCGATCGGGAACAGGAGCTTGATGCTATTCAACATGTATTGAGTCAGATAGATCCTGAGAAAATTATTAGGTTTCCTGAAGAAGCACATATAGAAGGTGGTGATGTTATGCCTCACGGCGATTATATTTTTGTTGGAACCTATCGGGGTGAAGATTATCCTGATTACATCATTGCCCGTACCAATATGAAAGCTGTCGCCTGTTTGGAAAAGACTTTCCCCAATAAGAAGGTGGTATCTTTCAATCTCAGAAAGTCCAATACAAATCCTTATGAAAATGCGTTGCATTTGGATTGCTGTTTTCAGCCGGTAGGCGAAAACATGGCGATCCTTCATAAAAACGGATTCCTGGTTGAAGAAGAATACCAATGGTTGGTTGATCATTTTGGTTCAGAGAATGTCTTTGAAATAACTGCTGAAGAAATGTTTCACATGAATTCGAACATTTTTTCAATTGCTCCGGATATTGTGATTTCTGAACGAAACTTTACCCGCCTAAATACATGGCTTCGGTCTAAAGGCATTACCGTAGAAGAAGTGCCCTATGCTGAAATTTCCAAGCAGGAAGGCCTCCTGCGCTGCAGCACCCTTCCATTGGTTCGGGAATAACTATTAAAATTCAAAACCCCTAATGAAACAGATTACAAATACCCTATTGATGGTGCGCCCTGCTGCATTTAGAATGAATGAGCAAACGGCAGTAAACAATTATTTTCAGGAAGAACTTTCAATCAATAATGAAGAAATCAATGCTCAGGCGCAGCAGGAATTTGATGCGTTCGTTTTAAAACTTAGAAGTCAAGGTATTGAAGTTTTAGTTTTACAGGATCAAAAAGAACTGGATACGCCAGACTCCATCTTTCCCAATAACTGGGTGAGTACGCATGAAAATGGCAATGTAGCTGTTTATCCCATGTATGCCGAAAACCGTAGAAAAGAGCGTAGGGAGGAGTTTTTTGAACTAATTGAAGAATCTGGTTTTAAGATTAACAGCGTTGTAGATTATACGGAAGCCGAGGAAGAAGGTATTTTTTTAGAAGGCACCGGAAGCATCGTCTTAGACAGGCAAAATGAACGTGCCTACTGTGCACTTTCAGCACGAGCAGATGAAGAGCTCTTTATCGAATTTTGCGAGGATTTTGAATATTTTCCGGTTGTTTTTACTGCAAATCAAACCGTAAATGGTAAACGTCTTCCTATATATCATACCAATGTGATGATGTGTATTGCAGAAGAGTTTTGTGTTATTTGCCTGGACACTATTGACGACAAGAAAGAGCGAAAACTAGTTATTGATCAGCTTAAAAAAACAGGTAAAGAGATCATCGCTATTTCTGAAGAGCAAATGCATCAATTTGCAGGTAATATGCTGCAGGTAAAAAATGATCAGGGCGAAAAATTTCTGGTGATGAGTGCAAGCGCTCACAATTCACTCAATGCACAACAAACCGCACAGATATCAAAATACTGTCAAATTTTGAGCAGCGATCTGAATACCATCGAAACTTGCGGTGGAGGAAGCGCTCGTTGTATGATGGCTGAAATATTTCTACCCAAAAATTAATCCTGGCTTTTATTCCAGTTTTTCAGGTAGCTCAACCATTTATAGGCCATAATGACTATAAAAAAGCTTAGTGGGAGCGAGGTTACAATAAGTAGTTTTTGAGCGGCAACAAGTACATTGCTTTCTGGTCTTGACTCTCCCAGAAGTACAAGCCCTGCGGCACTTGCGGTAAGAATAATACTCCAGATGATACGGTGTTTTTTTGAAGGCTCTTCCCGGGTTTTTGAAGTGAAGCTGCTTAAGACATAGATAGCAGAATCAAGAGAGGTTACCAGAAAGCTTATGAGTAAAACAATCACGGTAATACTCGTAAGGCTTTGTAGGGGATATTCGGCAAGGAATATGAAAAGCGAACTAAATACATTATCAAACTCTCCTTGGTAACTGCCCCAGTTTTCAATTATATCAAAGGCTGAATTCCCAAAAACACTAAACCAGAAAAAAGTACCCAAAGACGGAATGAGCAATGTGCCTATAATGATTTCCCGTAAGGTTCTTCCTCTTGAAATTCGGGCGATGAAAATTCCTGTGAAGGGTGCCCAGGCAATCCAGAATGCCCAGTAATAGTAAGTCCAGTCTGTAAGAAACGCAATACCGGGATTATACTTGCCCAATGCGAGGCTCATTGGTATGAAATCAATAATATAATGGTAAGAAGCTAAACCCAATTTCCTTAGCGTTTCAGGAATATCGCTTTGAGCAAACACAAAAGTCAGCAGGATAAGGGTGATAATAATATTAAGAGTAGAAAGCCTTTTAATTCCTTTTTCGATTCCGCTCCAGGCAGAAATTAAAGCGAGAAGTCCGGTTAAAATTACCAAGCCAATGATGTAGTTTGAGCTTAAAATATTCTCGCTTAAAAAATCAATTCCACCTTTAATCTGAGTGGCTCCAAGACCTACCGCAGCAACCAGACCAAAAACAGTGGTCAAAATCGTAAGTTGATCTATTGTAAAAGAACCTAACACAGAAATCAATCGGCGGGGCTTTCTGGTTGCATCAATCACAGTGCTGCTGGTGAGCAATGGTCTTTTAAATTTGAAAACAACAGTACCTATTGCCAAAGCAAAAATTCCATAAAAGGCCCAGGCTGTAAAACCCCATTGGTAAAAGGTGAACTCGAGCGCGCTGATTTCCAGATCTTCTAAATGTTGCAGCGGTGGATTTTGCAACATATAAACCGGTTCTTGTACAGCACGTAGCAAAATACCTGCGCCCATCCCGGCACTATAGAGCATTGCAATCCAGGCTAATCTTGAAAATGCAGGCTTGTCTGAAGCTAAGCCTAATTTGTAATTGCCCCAGGGGGATATGGCTACACCAATCAAAATAAGTACACATAACAAACCTATTAGTAGATAGTAGCCACCAAAATACCGCCGCACCTGTAGGGAAAGAATTTCGATCACTTCATAACTCGCAGCGGTAAAGCGTATAAAGAAAAAGCACACGATAATTAGAATGAGTGTGGGAACAATAAGACTTGATCTTAGACGCAAAAATTTTAAAAAAGCGATAGTATTACTTTTTAGGTTGATAGGTAGCTATGTTGTGAATCATTCCGCTAAAAATAAAATAATGAAAAGGCAACATACTAAACCAGTACAACCTTCCCCACAGACCTTTTGGTCTAAAGGTAGCCGTTTGGTGCAGTACGTTCTCTTCGTCAATTTCCCAGTCAAGCCAGGCTTCGCCCGGTACGCGCATTTCGGCAAAAAGTAAGAGGCGCCGTTCTTCTTTGTCAGCTAGTAAAACCCTCCAGAAATCGAGCGAGTCACCTTCGTAAATTTCGTTGCTATGTGTACGACCGCGTCTTAAGCCCACGCCTCCTGCAAGTTTGTCCATAAAACCGCGTATTTTCCAAAGGAAATCCGCGTAATACCAGCCGCGGTTTCCGCCAATAGACCAAATGTTCTCAAGCGCCTGCTCGGGATTATCCAACTTGATGCTCTGTCGGTCTTTTAAACAACCAAACTCAGGCACCTTTACATAATGGCTGAGGTCTTTTCTGAAACGGCCGCTAACCATAGAATCCTTCCAGCTGGAGACCACCTGATTTTGTTCAATTTTTTCAAAAGCCAACTTGATGGCATCAATATAGTTTATGGGTTTTACGTTGAGCATTTCCTGCAGGCGGGTATCTTTAGAAATCACTTCAATACGCATACTATCAACCAGATTCAAGGCCAGTTTATAACTGGTTGAGGTCACAAAATAAAGCCAATACGAAGATATTTTAGGACTCATAACCGGTACATCTACAATCGTGAGCGAAAGATTGCGCACTTTAGCATAAAGCAGCATCATTTGCTTGTAAGACAGCACGTCTGGACCGCCAATATCAAAAGACTCATTATAGCATTTTTCATGGTCCAGCACACCAGTTAAGTATTGTAAAACATTACGTATGGCGATGGGTTGACAGCGTGTTTTTACCCATTTGGGTGTGATCATTATGGGGAGTTTTTCGCATAGATCGCGTATAATTTCAAATGATGAACTGCCCGAACCAACAATAATTGCTGCCCGCAAGACAGTTAGATTAAATTTTCCATGATACAAAACGTCTTCAACGCGTTTCCGGGATTGCAGGTGTTTGCTTAGGTTTTCTTCATTGACAATTCCACTTAAATACACCACCTGTTTGCATTGGGTTGCCTCAAGATAGGAGTTGAAATTTTGGGCTGAGCGCTCTTCTTTTTCATCAAAATCTGAAGTAGAGGAGGTCATAGAATGGATGAGGTAATAGGCTGCATCCAGATCTTCCGGAAGTTTACCCGGTTGCGGATCGTCTAAAAAATCGATCTCGACGATTTCAATTTGTTCCCGGGTTTTTGCATTTACAGAAAGGCGATTTTTATCGCGAACCGCGCATACAATCTCGTGACCGGCTTCAAGTAGGAGGGGTAACAGACGCATCCCAATGTATCCGTTTGCTCCGGTAAGCAATATTTTCATGATAGCTTTTCTTTAAAGATACCTATTTGCCCTCAATTTTAAGATTGAAAGAAACTTGTAAAGTAGTATCTTATGATAATTTTAAACCAAATCTTTATGAATTCAACAATGCGTACAATTACAGTGGTCGTAGGTCTTGTTCTGATCGCCCTGGGCCTCTATCAGGCTTTTGTTCCTCAACAAGTGGTAGATTTTGGTCCGCTCGAAGTATCGGCTAAAGAGGGACTTACCACAGAATCTCTCCTGTTAATAGGACTTGGAGTACTTGCTCTGGTTGCCAGTTTTTTTAAGCGTAAGTAATTACAGATCTTCCGGTCCCAGAGGCAGTTTACTGGCTTTATAAGCTAGCACTTTTTTTATGAAATTGTGCGTGGCTTTATCTTTCGCCTTTGCCCGAATTTTTATAAAATACTGATCCTTATAAATACTGTATTCTTCGGCTTTGCCTTTGTATAAATTCAATTTATAATAAGGGATAATTAATGCGAAGGATTCAAGCAACGAGCGGAATCCCACGATAATTCCATCAGGACGCATTTCTATATTGCAGGTATTTATATAACTGTCCAGAATTAAGAGGTTATGAATCTCAATACTGGTTGAGGTTATAAATAATTTTGAAGAGCCTATGCCTTTCATTTTAATGCGTTCGCGCAAGGTAAAGGGCGGCCCTACCGCCTCATTTATTTTTCGCTTGACTTCGGGATTGTTATACGAAACATTTAAAAGCATTTTTTCTTTTAAAGATACGGGTTTCAAAAGAATTTTCTTTTGGGCGAAAAGAAACACGTATGCCTAAATGTTCTGAAACAGCAGTTCGCCTTTTTGCTTTACCTCGTCTTACTTTTACGTATCTTTGCGCCTTCAGAAATAAGACACATGAATTTATCAGAAAAGCTTACACAAGCCGTTAAAGACGCGGTGCAGCATCTCTTTAAAGCCGAATTGGAAACCGTTGAAATTCAGCCTACCCGTAAGGATTTTGAGGGCGATCTTACCGTGGTGGTATTTCCTATTTTACGAGTGGCTAAAGGTAATCCTGCAGTAATCGGTGAGCAAATAGGGGCTTACGTAAAAGAGCATCTTGCCGAAATTTCTGATTTTAATGTAGTAAAGGGGTTTCTCAATTTGGTAGTTGCAGACGCCTATTATCTGGATTTCTTTGAAAGCATTCGCTCTGAGAAGCAGTTTGGTCACAAGGCACCAGCAGGTAAAGCGGTAATGGTTGAGTATTCTTCGCCTAATACCAATAAGCCGCTGCATTTGGGGCACATTCGTAATAATTTATTAGGTTATTCGGTTGCTGAAATATTGAAAGCTTCGGGTAAAAAAGTCTATAAAACCCAAATCATCAACGATCGGGGGATTCATATTTGCAAAAGTATGCTGGCGTGGCAGAAATTTGGGGAAGGCGAAACGCCGGAGTCAACTGGTCTTAAAGGAGACAAGCTGGTAGGTAATTATTACGTAAAGTTTGATAAGGCTTATAAAGAAGAGCAGTCCTATTTAGTTGCTCAGGGTAAAACCAAAGAGGAAGCTGAAAAAGAAGCTCCGCTTATTCTTGAAGCCCAGGATATGCTGCGCAAATGGGAGGCCGGTGATGCTGAAGTTGTGGCGCTTTGGGAAAAAATGAATGGCTGGGTTTACGAAGGCTTTGAAGAAACCTATAAAAACCTGGGCGTTGATTTTGATAGTTATTACTATGAAAGCAACACCTATTTATTAGGGAAAGACAACATTGAAGAAGGCCTTAAAAAAGGGGTGTTTTATAAGAAAGAAGACGGTTCAGTTTGGTGTGATTTAACCGAAGATGGTCTGGATGAAAAGCTTGTTTTGCGCAGTGATGGTACTGCGGTTTATATGACTCAGGACATAGGCACTGCAATTCAGCGGGTAAAAGATCATCCCGATGTAGGAGGAATGATTTATACTGTTGGTAATGAGCAGGATTACCATTTTAAAGTCCTGTTTTTAATACTTAAAAAACTCGGTTACGACTGGGCCGAAAATCTGTATCACCTAAGTTACGGAATGGTAGATTTACCCAGCGGAAAAATGAAAAGCCGCGAGGGTACTGTGGTCGATGCTGATGATCTGGTTTCAGAAATGGCAGAAACCGCCGGGAAGATTGCGGAGGAATTAGGCAAACTCGATGGCTACAGCGAAGCTGAAAAGCAGGAGCTGTACAAAACCATTGGTTTGGGTGCTCTTAAATATTACATTCTAAAAGTAGACCCTAAAAAACGAATCCTTTTTAACCCGGAAGAATCTGTAGATTTTCAGGGAAATACGGGGCCGTTTATTCAATACACCTATGCGCGTATTCAGTCTATTTTAAGAAAAGCCGAAGATACGGGTGTGCCAAATACGGTTAGTTACGAAAACCTTCAGGCAAAGGAGAAAGAGCTCATCAAACAAATTGAGCTCTACCCGGAAACCGTGCAGTTGGCTGCAGCAAATCACAGTCCGGCGCTGATTGCTAATTATACCTATGATCTGGTGAAAGAATTCAATTCCTTCTATCAGCAGATTTCTATTTTGGGCGCTGATACTAATGCTGAGAAAAGTTTCCGTGTAGCGCTTTCTAAAAAGGTAGGGGAGGTTATTGAATCTGCTTTTGGTCTGCTGGGAATTCAGGTTCCTGAGCGAATGTAAATCTGTTTTGTCTTTGTAAGGTTAATCCCTGATAGTTTTTGCAAAATCATTAAATTTGCAACCCTTCCACAAAGTGGAAAAGTACACAGTTGAAAGCAGCTGTGTTTTTGAAGTTCAACACGATAGCTCTTGCCTGTCAGGAGCATATTTAGAATATACTCTATGTTTGATAATTTAAGTGATAAGTTAGATAAGGCGATGCACGTGCTTAAGGGGCACGGCCAGATTACAGAAGTAAACGTAGCCGAAACCCTAAAGGAAATACGTCGCGCGCTGGTAGATGCAGATGTTAACTATAAAATTGCCAAAGATTTTACCAGTACGGTAAAAGAAAAGGCGCTGGGTCAGGATGTACTTACCGCCTTGAAACCAGGTCAGTTAATGACCAAACTCGTTAAAGATGAGTTGACCGAATTGATGGGAGGCGATGCAGAAGGCATCAATCTTTCGGGCAATCCTTCGGTAATTTTAATGTCTGGTTTGCAGGGTAGTGGTAAAACCACTTTTTCTGGAAAACTGGCCAATTACTTAAAAAATAAAAAGACTAAAAAACCACTTTTGGTTGCCTGTGATGTATACCGTCCGGCGGCGATAGATCAGCTTCACGTAGTAGGAGATCAGATAGGTGTTGAGGTCTATTCCAATAAAGAAGAAAAAGATCCTGTAAAAATTTCAGAAGCTGCAATCGCACACGCAAAAGCCAATGGTTTTAATGTGGTGATTATTGATACCGCGGGTCGCCTCGCTGTAGATCAGGTGATGATGAACGAGATTGCGGCCATCCACCAGGCGATCAAGCCTCAGGAAACCCTGTTTGTTGTCGATTCTATGACGGGTCAGGATGCGGTGAACACGGCAAAAGCATTTAACGATGTTTTGAATTTTGACGGGGTTATTCTTACCAAATTAGATGGTGATACCCGTGGTGGTGCGGCGCTTTCTATTAAAACAGTCGTAGACAAGCCTATTAAATTCATCGGTACCGGTGAGAAAATGGAAGCGATTGATGTGTTCTATCCCTCGCGTATGGCAGACCGTATCCTTGGGATGGGAGATGTGGTGTCGCTTGTTGAGCGTGCTCAGGAACAATTTGATGAAGAAGAAGCACGTAAGCTGCAGAAGAAAATCGCGAAGAACCAGTTCGGTTTTGATGATTTCCTAAAGCAGATTCAGCAGATTAAAAAAATGGGGAATATGAAAGACCTTATCGGGATGATCCCCGGTGCCGGCAAAGCGCTCAAAGGTCTTGATATTGATGATGACGCTTTTAAAGGTATTGAAGCCATTATTCACAGTATGACTCCAGATGAGCGTACACAACCTTCGATCATTAACAGTAGCCGCAAAAAGCGCATAAGTAAAGGTTCGGGAACTTCAGTACAGGAAGTAAATCAGTTGCTCAAGCAGTTTAACCAAATGAGTAAAATGATGAAAATGATGCAAGGGGGTGGCGGTGCCAAGATGATGCAGATGATGAATAATATGCGATAAAATCAGTTAAATGTTAATGGTTAAAAGTTACACGTGCTTTTCCAATAACAATTAACGTCTAACATTTAACATTGAATATGACCATTCTAGACGGAAAGAAAACCAGCAACGATATCAAAAATGAGATTGCTGAAGAAGTAAAAGCTATGAAGGAGCGGGGTGAAAAAGTACCCCATCTTGCTGCTGTTTTGGTGGGAAATGACGGGGCGAGTCTAACCTACGTGGGTAGTAAAGTAAAAGCCTGTGAGCGTATTGGTTTTGAATCAACCCTGATTCGTCTTCCGGAAGAAACCACCGAAGAAGAACTTCTGGCTCAAATATTAAAGCTCAACATAGATCACAATATTGATGGCTATATTGTACAGCTTCCGTTACCGAAGCATATTGATGAGCAAAAGGTATTGCTGGCCGTAGACCCTGATAAAGATGTAGATGGTTTTCACCCTACCAACTTTGGTAAGATGGCTCAGGATATGCCGATTTTTATTCCTGCTACCCCTTTCGGTATAATGGAATTGCTCAAGCGTTATGAAGTTCCTACCGAAGGAAAACATACGGTAGTCATCGGTCGCAGTCATATTGTGGGCAGACCTATGAGTATTTTAATGTCTCAAAAGGGAAATCCCGGTAATAGCACAGTAACGCTTGCACATAGCCGCACTAAAAACTTAGTAGAGTTGACCAAACAGGCGGATATTATCATTACTGCTTTAGGTGTACCTGAGTTTTTAAAAGCTGATATGGTTAAAGATGATGTAACGATAATAGACGTAGGTATTACGCGAGTACCAGATACTACAAAAGAGCGCGGTTACCGTATAACTGGTGATGTGGATTATGATGCGGTGAGTAAAAAGGCAAATTTCATTACTCCTGTTCCCGGTGGAGTGGGGCCTATGACCATTGCGATGTTACTTAAAAATACATTGTTGGCCAGAGCCAGACATAATGCACTTCAAGCCTAAGTTTTTAGCTATAATGAAAATAAAAAAGAGGTCTCAAGGACCTCTTTTTTAATATCTACTATTTCAAAAGATGTCTTGCTCCCAATGCAGCACCAATTATTCCTGCGTGATTGCGTGTGTGGGCTGCCATTATTGGGATATCGGTTTTGAGATACTTGATGTATTCGTCCAAGTTTTTACTGGCTCCTCCACCTATGATGATCAATTCAGGCTGAGAGATACTGCTTAGCATCTGAATAAATTTATTAAAGCGCTTACCCCATTTTTTAAAACTCATATCATTGTCCAAACGCACACGTCTTGAGGCATATTCTTCTATGGTTTTTTTCTTCTTATACCGCATTTGGCCAAGTTCAAAGTTCGGAATCAATTCGCCGTTAAAAAATACACCACTACCTATCCCGGTGCCAATAGTAACGGTGACAACAAGACCTTTAACACCTTTTCCTACGCCAAATTCCATTTCTGCAAGACCTGCGGCATCCGCATCATTCATCACATTAACAGGTAGTCCTATGCGTTGCGAAATCATATCATCAACCTGGACTCCCAGCCAGGATTTGTCAAGATTACCGTGTTCCAAGGCTTTTCCTTTGTGTATAACAGTAGGGAAGCCAACACCTACAGGACCTTTCCAATCCCAGTGCTTAACCACTTCAGCTATTGTTTCTACCATTGCTTTGGGTTCACGGGGTATCGGTGTATCAAGCCGAAAACGCTCTCCCAGATATTCTTCTTTCGTTAAATTTACAGGTACCCCTTTGATGCCTGAACCTCCTACATCAACGCCCAGTATTGCCATAAAGATCTATTAAATTTTAGGCTGAAATTTTCAGCATGAATTAAAATGAATAGGCAATTTATCGAAAAAGCATAAAAAATAGGGCAAATATCAGCAGAATATACATAAGCCAATAGAGCTTAAAATGTAGCGGATTGCTACCAAATAGCATTTTGGTCACTTTAAACATAAAAGGCCTGTGCTTCGCAATAAAATTATAGCCGTGATCGCTCAGTTTCCTGAAAACACTACTTTTCTGATACCAATTGTGAAACGGATATTTTTTGCCCTTAGCATAATCATAACTTCGATAGGCAGAGTCTGGACCCGCGTAAATTGTCCCGTCAGGTTCAACAAGGCGACTTGCTTTTTTAAATTCCTTTAAGGGAAAATCAGGAAAGTCAGCTGCAGCTTCCTGATAGGTTCTATACTTGAGAGCTTCTCCGGTCATAGCTTGCCACCGAGTAACCCAGTATTTACAAAAGCCACAGGTTCCGTCCCAAATGAGTACCGGTTTTTCTTTAGGAGGAAATTTAGTCTGTGTTATTTTCTGAAACATGTTTCTCCTGATGTTGTTCAAGTAAAGTGTCAGAATCTCCGTATTCCTGCTTATAAATTTTTACTATTAGTAAAAACAAGCTAATAAGTAGGGGGCCAAAGATTAACCCGATAAACCCAAAGAGTGGAACCCCAACAATCACCCCTATAAGTGTGACCAAAGGATGTACATTAGCTAGTCGCTCCAGCACATATAAGCGTATCAGATTGTCTGTAGAGCCTACCACAACAAGGCCATAAATTCCTATTCCTAAAGCCTGAAGGTTATTTCCGCTAGCGATCATTAAAATAACGACGGGTGCAATACCCAGTAAGGTTCCTACAAAGGGAATCATACTACCTATAGCTGTTATTACAAACCAGAAAAAAGGATCAGGTACGCCAAAAATGAAAAAGCCTATCAGTGCTACAATTCCCTGAGCCAGAGCAACAAGTGGAATGCCTAAAGCATTACTCTTTACCATCGCCCTGCTTTCTTCTCCTATGCGTTTTATATTGTCTTTCCCTAACGGAATAAATGCATATAAATAGCGATGCAGTTTTTCGCGGTTAACCAGCATATAATACAAAATGAAGTACATAATACCGACGGCGATAAATACGTTGAAGGTGCCGCCTGCAAGATTTTGCAAATTGGTAGAGACCCATCCGGTTATGGCATTTGTGTCAATAGATTCACTCACTTTAAAACCCAGATCTGCCTCCCAGACTCCTATTTGATCTTTAATGACCTCAATAACGCGCTCTGAATTATTTACAGCTTTACCAATTTTGTTGGTTAGCATCATAACGGTTAATCCTATAGGTACTAATATTACCAGGAATGAGCCCAACATAGCCAAACCGGCAGCATAGCCTGCTTTCCAGCCTCTTTTAATAAGTCTTTCAACAGTATTAGTTAAAAGAACATACAGGGTGATCGCACCCAAAACTCCTGATAAATATGGAGTCATTTCTTCAATAATTAATACCGAAAGAAATAAAATAAGCAGTATTAAAAAGAGTTGCCTTACGAGTTCGGGTTTGAGTCTGTTCATTTGGCAAAGAGTTGAGAGATGTCTTTAAAGCTTTTAAATTCCAATGCATTTCCGCAAGGGTCGTAAAAGAACAATGTTGCCTGTTCTCCGGGTAAGCCTTCAAACCTGATGTAAGGTTCAATTACAAACTCAATGTTTTTTTGTTTCAGTTTTTCTGCAAATTGATGAAAATCATCCCACGGAAGTACCACGCCAAAATGGGGAACAGGCACTTCTTTACCATCTACTGAATTGTGATGCACCTCATCCTGATCGCTTTTGGGCTTATAATGGATCACAAGCTGGTGTCCAAAAAAATCAAAGTCAACCCAATGATCATTACTGCGACCTTCGGTTAACTCAAGGGTGTCTCTATAGAAAATTCGGGCTTTCTGTACGTCATCAACAGGGATAGCCAGGTGAAAAGGTGCGGGCATTAATTGGTGTTTTTGGTTGTTTTAGTTATTGCGCAGGGCTTCAATGAGTTCTCTTTTACTCATTTTAGAACGGCCTTCTATGCCAACATTTTGCGCTTGTTTGTAAAGTTCTTCTTTAGTTCGGTCCTCATAATCTTTGGCTTTGCCACCTTTTTTACCCGCATTTTGGGTGTTGGCGATGCGTGCGGACTTCTCCTTACTATAACCTTGCTCTCTTAGCGCTTCATACTGGTCTTCATTTTTAACTGAGGGTCTCTCGTCTGCCATACTCAATAATTCTAAAGTGATTTCTTAAAATTAAATGGAATTTATGAGTTGATACGTATGATTAACACAGGTTTATAAACTGAAGCATATTACTATTGATTTCTGCGACGTCTGGGGCCGGAGGGGGTAAATCCTTTTCTGGCTGAAACTTCATTTTGCTGATCATCGTAAGTTTTTGAGCTGCCTTCCAGGAGCGAGTTGAGTTCGGCAAGTTCAGCAGGGGTAAAGTGGCGGTATTTGCCCACGGCAAGATCAAGATGCACATTCATTATGCGCACGCGCTTAAGGCGGGTTACTTCATAGCCCAGGTACTCGCACATACGGCGAATTTGACGGTTAAGCCCCTGTGTCAATATAATTTTAAATCGGTTTTTGCCTAGTTGTTCTACCTCACATTTACGTGTGATGGTATCCAGTATGGGTAGACCATCTGACATACGCTTTACAAAAGATGCGGTAACCGGTTTATCAACCTCAACGATATACTCTTTATCGTGATTGTTACGGGCGCGTAGAATTTTATTGACGATATCCCCGTCATTGGTTAAGAAAATAAGACCTTCACTGGCTTTATCGAGTCGGCCAACCGGGAAAATTCGTGTGGGGTAATTGATAAAGTCAATAATATTGTCTTTTTCCACACGTGTGTCTGTAGTACACACAATACCTACCGGTTTATTAAAAACAAGGTAAACAGGTTTGTCTTTTTCCTGCACAACCAACTTGCCGTCAACACGAATTTCATCCGCAGTTGTGACTTTTGTACCCATCTCGGGTACTGAGCCATTTATGGTAATACGCCCGGCGTCAATAAGTTTATCGGCTTCCCTGCGTGAGCAGAATCCAAGTTCGCTGAGGTATTTGTTTATTCGTGTTGGTGTCTCGCCGGTCATAGGTTTTGGATTATTTCGAAAGGAAATTTATTATTTTCTCATTAACCTCCTTGTCGTACAGGCTGTGATTGAGTCCTTTGGTTTCTATATATTCTGAATTTTTCAGTGCTTTATGAATTGCTTGCGAGCCTGTTGCAGGGGTAATGGTATCTTCCTTATCGTGAATAAGCAGTGTGGGAGTCTGTATTTTTTTCGCGAAGGCGGAAGAAGAAAAATCTTTAGTTTTAAAGTTGAAACGCCTTTTGAAAAATTCTTCTAAGGCATCAATTGCTTTTTGATTAAGGCCTAAAATAGCCCGGTATTGATCAACAAGACTATCCAGTTTATCGGGGGCGCCTAAAATTACCAGTTTCTCCATTTCTGTGGCTGAAGTTTGCGCCTGATTAAACAAAACGGTCATACCGCCCATAGAATGACCAATGAGGAATGTCGGTTTGTATAGGGCAATAACCTCGTCCAAAACTTTGCTGTAAATGGGAACATAGAGATATTTACCACTACTGTAGCCGTGTGCAGGTGCGTCAAAGGCAATAATATTATAACTTTCTTTTTGTAGCCTGTGAATCATTTCCTTCCATCGGTGTGAATGACTCTCCCAGCCGTGAACCAAAACAATGGTTTTGCCAGTACCCTGCCATCTGTAAGGTTGAATGGTGATACCTTCAATTTCTATTTTAGGTTCCAGATTAGAGTCTAAAAAGTCCTGATGATGCGGTCCTATCTTTCCCTGACGGGGTTTGCTAAAAACGCGAAAGGCTTTTCGCGCAGCTGCGCGCGGATTTATATAAGCGAGACTGTTAATGTAGAAGCTTAAAGATCCTATAAAGAGTTTTTTGAATAGTTTTTGCATAAAAAAGCCCTCCTGAATGGGAGGGCAAATATACGATTTAGCAGGCTGTTACTTCTTGCTTTCAGATTCAATTACATCAGTATCTTTTCGGTATTTAAGCAGTGATATTCCGGAAAGGAAAAATATACCACCCAAAATGGCGAGTGCCCACGGGCTCAAGCCGGTGCTTAGACTACCAAAAATACCCATCACACCTGTTACTAATGCGATCGCTCCACCTATTACCATGATAAGTGCTAATATCTTTATCATAATTTTAAATTAATGGTTATGGAGCTAAAGTAGTGGATTGCATTGAAAGCTTTATATAGATTAACGAGCCTTTAAGCAAGAATTAATACATCATTATAAATTGCTGCACATTAGTGAATTATAGAAATTGAGACTTTCTATTCTTCTTCGCGATTTACTTTTTCAAAGTCAAAAGCAGACTTACATACCGAAATATACGTACACGGTGCATCAAAGGGGTTGCTGTATCGCACCCGCGTCCCGGCTTTAATCTGGATAGATTCACCAGCGCTAAGTGTGAGTTGTTTCCCATTAATCTCAAATTGCTTTTTACCACTAATGACAAAGGTGTACTCGTCAAATTCGGGAGTTTGAAAAGGTTCGCTCCAATGCGGCGGCGCTACCATATGGGCAATGCTCAGGTCGCTTTGACTGGTGCTGGCTTTGCCAAAATGTTCACCAATGTACTTGCCGTCATCGGTCGGGACTACAAAAGGTTTTTTTTGAATGAAATACGCGCTCACGGTTTTAATTTTTAAAAGGCTTACTATTACCAGCCTATCATAAAGTATTTGATTTTTGCTGCATCGGGGATCTCAGCTTCGGTCACCTTAGCTTCCATGTCAAAGCGCAACTCACCCTGAAGTTCTTTACGATCAATAGTGAAATAAGCATTGATGTCGTCAACAAAGACCACCACGCTGCTTATGAGCGTTTCAATACGCGAAATCTCGTAAGCATCTGTCAAATCTTTAAAAGTGGAGTTGAGATTAATCCCGGCTTCGGTAGTATATCTTGGATCAAATATCTGAACGGTCCTTATGGTTTTTGGGTCGCCTTCTTTTATAGGCATTAGACTCAAAAGCTGTTTCCCACCTTTCTCATATACCTCAATCGCATTAATGTTTAATTCCTCGCTTAGTCCGCTGTTTTGATCTACGACACTGTCGTTTGCGAATATGGTCTTGAGGTCGCTCACAGGAGTCTCTTTTGTCAGGGGGCCTACCTGAGTGGGAGTTACCTTAAAAGGGTTTTCTTTTGAACAAGATGTGAATAGCAAACCGGCAAGTAAACCGGCAAAAAGTATTTTTTTCATAAAAATCAGAAGGGTTATTTTTTAATCATTTTGTTTAAAATCCCCAGTACTCCGCGTATGACGGTAGCACTGGTGAGTACTTTTATAATGGCTTTTTCTGTGGTACTGCTGCTAGAACGACTGCTGCTGCGTTTAACTGTTGCACGCTCGTCCCGGGCTTTTTCTTTAGCTTCTTCGGTTTCTGCCTTTTTAATTTTGGCATTTAAGATTTCGTAAGCGCTCTCACGATCAATACTGTCGTTATATTTAGGTATTAAAGAAGACTCTCGGTTTATCTCGTCAATTTCTGTCTGGCTTAATATATCCATCCGCGACATAGGCGCGCGCATCATGGTAGCAGCAAGAGGTGTGGGGCGGCCTTTTTCATCAAGGGCAGAAACCAGCGCTTCACCTGTACCAAGGGAAGTGAGCACTTCTGTAGTATCGTAATATTCAGAAATGGGGTAGTTTTCTGCAGTCAGTTTAATGGCTTTACGGTCTTTTGCGGTAAAGGCACGCAATGCGTGTTGAATCTTTAATCCTAACTGGCTTAATACTCCGTCAGGTACATCGGTAGGGTTTTGGGTAACAAAATATAAACCAACTCCTTTAGAACGAATGAGTTTGACAATACTTTCTATCTGACTGTGCAGCGCTTTTGAAGCTTCCTGAAAAATAAGGTGCGCTTCATCAATAAAGATAACCAGCTCCGGCTGATCACTGTCTCCCTGCTCCGGGAATGTACTGTAAATCTCTGCAAGTAAACTCAGCATAAAGGTCGAAAACAGCTTCGGGCGATCCTGAATATCGGTAAGCCTGATGATGTTAATCTTTCCTCTTCCGTTTTCATCCAAACGCAACAGATCGTTTACTTCAAAAGACTTTTCGCCAAAGAAGATATCTGCTCCCTGTTGTTCAAGCTGAACGATTTTACGCAGAATAGAACCCGCCGAAGAGGTTGAAATACGGCCGTACAACTCCTGAATCTCGTCGCTGCCTTCGTCGGTTGCGTATTGCAGTACTTTTTTAAAATCATTAAGATCCAGTAATGGTAAACTCTTGTCATCGCAATATTTAAAAAGGATGGCGATAATACCGGCCTGAGCATCTGAAGCATCGAGAATACGCGAAAATAACACAGGACCAAATTCACTCACCGTTGCCCGAAGTCGCACTCCATTTTGTTCAGAAAGGGTCAAAAGCTCAACCGGAAAATCTTTGGCTTCAAACGGCAGGCCTATTTTCTCATGGCGCTCGTCTATTTTGGGATGTCCGGGGCTTGCTTTTGCGATCCCACTTAAATCTCCCTTCATATCCATCAACAGCACAGGAACCCCCTTTTCTGAAAGATTTTCAGCCAGTACCTGCAAAGTTTTCGTTTTTCCGGTACCTGTAGCGCCGGCTATCAGGCCGTGGCGGTTCATAGTTTTTAAGGGTATTTTGACGTGAGCGCCGGTAATGGTCTGGCCGTTAAGCATAGCTGCGCCTACAACAATTGATTCCCCTTTAAAGCTATTACCTGCAATGATGTGTTCTTTAAAAGCTTCCGTTTGATCCATCGCTTAGATTTTGGTTTAAAAATAAGGATAAGATTGATATTACAAACGCTTCCCTAAAATTACCTGTTAAGACCACGTTCAAGAGCGACCATTTTAATCAAATAAAATACACTTCACTTGGGCATAGATTTCTTGCGGTGTATCTTTGCGGCCTATGAAAAAAGAGGCTATAGCAAGCAGAGTAGAGTTAGGAGAATTACTCCCCCTCATGGAGGAGTTTTACACCATTCAGGGTGAAGGCCATCACACAGGTACTGCCGCCTATTTTATACGAGTAGGTGGTTGTGATGTAGGCTGCCATTGGTGTGACGTGAAAGAAAGCTGGGACGCGGCTATACATCCGCCTACAGAAGCTGCTGCGATAGTTGCTAATGCTAAAAAGTATAGCAAAACTATAGTTATAACAGGAGGAGAGCCGCTGATGTGGGATATGGAGCATCTTACCGGTTTACTTAAAGCCGAAGGTATGCAGGTGCATATTGAAACCTCAGGAGCTTATGAGCTTACCGGGAGTTGGGACTGGATTTGTCTTTCTCCCAAAAAGCGTATGCTTCCTAAACCCCGCATTTATAATGAAGCAAACGAACTTAAAGTGATTATATATAATAAATCGGATTTTGCTTTTGCTGAAGAACATGCGGCGAAGGTAAATGCCGGTTGCGAATTATACCTACAGCCAGAATGGAGCGTTCGTGAAAAGATGACGCCGTTGATTGTAGATTATGTGATGGCAAATCCCAAGTGGAAAATAAGTTTACAAACACACAAATACCTTAATATTCCCTAGTTTCAGCTTTCAATCTGAAAGTATAAAGAATAGAAAAGCCCCTTCATTTGGAAGGGGCTTTCTTGTATATCTTAATGTCTTATTAGAGATCTATTCTTCAACTTCCTCGATAGGAATCTGAATGTAAGTATCATCCCAGCCTAAGAACATATCTGAACCGGCTTCGGTGGGTTGAAAAGAAATTGAAAACGACTCGATTGGAGCTGCGGTTTTATGGGCTGGCGTAGTAAAACGTGCAAGATCCCGTTCTTTCTTATAGCCGTAAGCACCCCAGGTATCCAGATCTTTGTTTAAAATAACCGTCCATTCTTTTTGACCGGGAATTGTAAAGAGTGTGTATGTACCTGCAGGGATGAGTTTATCTCCAACCATCATATCTTCATAAAATTTGATTTCGGTAGACTCGTTAGCACCGGTACGCCATACTTCACCGTATTTTTCAAGTTTTCCAAAGATTTCACGTCCTTTCTTTTGAGGGCGGCTGTAAATCACCCGTACTCTAGGGGCTTTGTCCTGCCCGCGGTACATCGCAATGTCAAGCGGACTTTTATCGGGTTCGCTAAATTTTTGGGCCTCTACATTTAAACCTGCCAGTAGAAAGGCAATCACTAAAGTCTTTACTAAATAATTCATTATGTTTTGTTTATGAAGTGGATATCAAGTTTTGTGCAAAAGTACAATGTTGAGCCACTTTTCTTTAGTTAATAGCATCTTAAAATCCTATTTGTAATTTGAAAACTGGAAAAGTGTCAAATAAGCTTTCAAAATGAACTAAATAACTTTATTTAAGTTTATATATGTAACCATATAGTCATTTTTTGTTTTCGGTTTGGAATGTAAATCACATCTTTGAACCATCAAATTAAAACAATACGATTATGTGCGGTATAGTATGTGCCTACGAGCTTAAACAACCTGCTGAAGTTTTAAGACCTCAGTTATTAGAAATGTCAAAGAAAATACGTCATCGCGGTCCAGACTGGAATGGTGTGTACAGCGACGATAAAGCCATTTTGGCTCACGAACGTTTGTCTATTGTAGACCCTGCTTCAGGAAAGCAGCCGTTGTTGAGTCCTGACGGAAAACTAATACTGGCCGCTAATGGTGAGATTTATAATCATAAAGAATTGCGTAAGCAGTTAAAAGGGCAGTACGATTTTAAAACCCAGTCAGACTGTGAAGTAATTCTTGCTTTATATCAGGAAGAAGGTCCTGCTTTTTTAGACCGATTAAACGGAATTTTCGCTTTCTCGCTTTATGATGCAGAAAAAGATGAGTATTTCGTAGCACGGGATCATATGGGTATTATTCCGCTTTATATGGGATGGGATGAGCATGGTACTTTTTATGTAGCTTCAGAATTAAAAGCACTTGAAGGCACGTGTACAAAAATTGAATTGTTTCCTCCCGGTCACTATTTACACAGCAGTGACGGTGAATTAAAAAGATGGTACAAGCGTGACTGGATGGAATATGACGCCGTTAAAGAAAACGAAACCAGTATTCAAAAACTCAAAGAAGCTTTAGAAGCAGCTGTACACCGCCAGTTAATGTCTGATGTGCCTTATGGAGTGTTGCTTTCAGGTGGTTTAGATTCTTCTATTACTTCTGCTGTAGCAAAAAAATATGCAGACAAGCGTATAGAAAGCGATGATCAGGATGCAGCCTGGTGGCCACGTCTACACTCATTCTCTGTAGGTCTTGAGGGTTCCCCAGACCTTGCAGCAGCACAAAAAGTAGCAGACCATATCGGTACGGTGCATCATGAAATTAAGTTTACCATACAAGAAGGTCTTGACGCCATCAGAGATGTGATTTACAACCTGGAGACTTACGATATTACCACGATTCGTGCTTCAACGCCTATGTATTTAATGGCGCGTGTGATTAAATCTATGGGTGTTAAAATGGTTCTTTCCGGGGAAGGAGCAGATGAGGTCTTTGGTGGGTATTTATACTTCCACAAAGCACCAAATGCTCAGGAGTTTCACGAAGAAACGGTACGTAAATTAAGCAAACTGCATATGTACGATTGCTTGCGCGCAAACAAATCTCTTGCAGCCTGGGGTATTGAAGGTCGTGTACCGTTTTTAGATAAAGAATTCATGGACGTTGCGATGAGCATCAACCCACAGGATAAAATGATCAACGGTGAGCGTATGGAAAAATGGGTATTGCGTAAAGCTTTCGAATCCTATCTTCCTGAAAGTGTAGCCTGGAGACAAAAAGAACAATTTTCAGATGGAGTAGGTTACAGCTGGATTGATACCTTAAAAGAAATGGTAAACGAAAAAATAAGCGATGAGCAGTTAGCTAACGCGAAATATAAGTTTCCTATACAGACACCTACAAACAAAGAGGAGTACTACTACCGAAGCATTTTTGCAGAGCATTTCCCAAGCGATGCAGCAGCCTGGAGTGTGCCTCAGGAAGCGTCTGTGGCTTGTAGTACTAAAATCGCACTTGAGTGGGATGAGGCATTTAAAAACATGAACGATCCTTCTGGTCGTGCAGTTGCAAACGTGCATAGCGATGCCTATAAAAAAGCCGAAAAAGTATTATAATATAAGGCTTACCGTTTAACGGGTTTATTTTAGAAAAAAGAGCGCATTCCAGCTAGTGGTTTGCGCTCTTTTTTGTGGTTTTAACGGCAAATAAATTCCTACAGTTTTAATACCGCAATTAAAGCCCTGTTTTTTCACAATTTGTTGATAACTTAACTGCTTTGGCGTGGCTTTTGCCCTAGTATCGGGAAGCCTTTTTTTATATTTGTTTGCTATCCAAAAACAGGTTGAAAACAGTGTATTTGATCGTGTTTTTAAAGCATTTTTAATTTAAGGCAACCAATTCCGCTTTAAGAAAAAACAGAACAGTTTAACCTAATAAAAATATATGAGCGAAGAAGCCAATAAGAAGCAGTATTCTGCAGATAGTATTCAGGCGCTGGAGGGAATGGAGCATGTGCGCATGCGACCATCGATGTATATAGGAGATGTAGGTGTACGTGGTTTGCATCACCTGGTTTATGAAGTTGTAGATAACTCTATAGATGAGGCGATGGCCGGTCATTGTGACGCCATCGACGTGATTATAAATGAAAACAATTCAATCTCGGTTAAAGATAATGGCCGGGGTATTCCGGTAGACTTACACAAGAAAGAAGGCGTTTCAGCACTTCAGGTGGTAATGACTAAAATTGGAGCCGGGGGTAAATTTGATAAAGATTCCTATAAAGTTTCCGGTGGTTTACACGGGGTGGGTGTGAGTTGTGTTAACGCACTTTCAGATCATCTTAAAGCAACCGTTTACCGTGATGGTAAAATCTGGGAGCAGGAATATGAGAAAGGTAAAGCCATGTATCCGGTAAAAGCCATTGGCGATACCACAGATCGTGGTACAGCGGTTACTTTTTTGCCAGATCCTACAATCTTTCAGCAAACGATAGAATTTAACTACGATACGCTTGCAAGCCGCATGCGTGAACTGGCTTATTTGAATAAGGGTATCACCATTACCCTTATGGATAAGCGCCAAAAAGATGAGAAAGGCGAGTTTCCTGTAGAGACTTTCCATTCTGAAGAGGGATTAAAGGAGTTTGTTCGCTTTTTAGACGGTAATCGCCAGCCTATTATTGGTCACGTGATCTCAATGGAAGGCGAGAAAAATGACATTCCTGTTGAGGTAGCGATGATTTACAACGACAGTTATGCAGAAAACCTGCACTCGTATGTAAACAACATCAATACTCACGAGGGAGGTACACATCTTGCCGGTTTTAGAAGAGGTTTAACCACTTCACTTAAGAAATATGCAGATGCTTCAGGAATGCTTGACAAGCTGAAATTTGAAATCGCAGGTGATGACTTTAGAGAAGGTCTCACGGCTATTATTTCAGTAAAAGTAGCTGAGCCTCAGTTTGAGGGACAAACCAAAACCAAATTGGGTAACCGTGAGGTAACTTCTGCCGTATCGCAGGCAGTTTCAGAAATGCTTGAGATTTATCTGGAAGAGCATCCTGATGATGCCAAGACCATTGTTCAAAAAGTAATACTTGCAGCTCAGGCACGTCACGCGGCTAAGAAAGCGCGTGAAATGGTGCAGCGCAAGACCGTGATGAGTATAGGTGGTTTGCCCGGGAAACTGGCTGACTGTTCAGAGACCGATCCTCAGGCTTGCGAAGTATTTCTGGTAGAGGGTGACTCTGCTGGTGGTACTGCAAAGATGGGTCGAGATCGTAATTTTCAGGCGATTCTTCCGCTTCGCGGAAAAATTCTGAACGTTGAAAAAGCGATGCAGCACAAGGTTTTTGAAAACGAGGAAATCAAGAATATCTTTACCGCTCTTGGAGTAACCATTGGTACTGAGGAAGATAGTAAAGAGCTGAATCTTTCAAAATTACGTTATCATAAAATCGTGATTATGTGTGATGCCGATGTTGATGGTAGTCACATTGCAACCTTGATTTTGACGTTTTTCTTCCGTTATATGCGCGAACTTGTAGAAGGAGGTCACGTGTATATTGCAACTCCTCCTTTGTATTTACTTAAAAAAGGTAAAAAAATGCGCTATGCCTGGAGTAATAAGGAGCGTGATGAGTACAATGAGCAAATGGGCGGTAGTGCATCAGTACAGCGCTATAAAGGTCTAGGGGAGATGAATGCAGAGCAGTTGTGGGATACCACAATGAATCCGGAATTCAGAACTTTACGTCAGGTAACAATCGATAATGGAACTGAGGCAGACCGTATTTTCTCCATGCTTATGGGGGATGAGGTACCACCACGTCGTGAGTTTATTGAGAAAAATGCAATCTATGCAAATATTGATGTTTAGTAGATTTCACTTATAATTTTAAAGCCCGACTTATTATAGTCGGGCTTTTTTTGTTTTAAATCTTTGGTCTTTATGAGCTTTTACTATTTTTGATCACCTATTTATAAATTTTTATCAGAGAACCAAATCAATAAAAGAATGAAAAAAACACTACTTTTTGGATTATTCGCTCTTGGAGCAACCGGTCTTTTCGCTCAGGAAGACGATGGCTTTGAGGCTATTGTTAAAGCAGGGACAGCAGATGCAAACACCCTTATGGGTGCCTATATCGCTCCGGTGATGGAGGGGCTGGTTTACAGTATGTCCGGTGGCTGGTATCACACCGCTAAAACCCACAAACAATGGGGTTTTGATATTACAATTGGTTTTAACGGAGCGATTGTTCCATCGGAAAAGGAAATGTTTTCCTTTGCAAATCTGGAGTTTGAAAACACCGTCGTTGCTACCCCTAACCAATCACCTACTGTAGCTGGAAATATAACGCCGGCAGATGTTACAGTAACCACTCAGGACGGTGACGTGGTTCGTTTTACAATGCCTGAAGGCGTCAAAGATGATCTGCCTCTTAATGCTGTGCCTGCACCTGCTATTCAGGCGAGTCTGGGTATTTTTAAAGGAACCGACCTTATGGTGCGTTTTGTTCCGGAAGTAGGTAGTGATGATGTTAAAGGGAAGCTTTTTGGAGCAGGCTTCAAGCACGATTTGATGCAGTATTTTGGGCCGCTTGAAAATTTACCATTAAACGTTTCGGTAATGGCTGCTTTTACATCTATGAATGTAGACTATGATATTCAGGCAGATTCAGATCTGGAAGGAAGTAATCAGGCAGCAGAGTTTAAATTGAATTCCTACACCGTACAGGGTTTAGCTTCTCTTGATTTTAAATTTATCACGCTTTACAGCGGCTTGGGGTATACCGGGGGTAAATCTGAGATCAATGTATTAGGAACTTACGAGTTTGAGTATGATAATGGTCAGCCTGGAGAAGTGGTTGATCCCATAGCGCTAAGCTATAATCCTTCTAGTTTAAAAGCTTCTTTGGGAGCACGTCTAAATCTTGCCTTTTTTAAGATTTTTGCGGAATATTCTGTGCAGGAGTACAATAACGTGACAGCGGGTATCGCTTTTAGTTTTAGATAGAAAATACGGTCAATAAAATTTAAGACCGTCTGTACCTGGCTTTCAGGTATAGACGGTTTTTTTATAACCTATGTTGTAGCAGGGTTTTCAGAAAAAATCATAACCTAATTTTAAGCGCTAATAATCCCGATTCAATTAGCGAAATCGTATTTTTGCGTTCGCAAACGATGCCTTAGTAGGCATGGTGTTCTATTTATTTACTAATTAAAAATTACATACCCATGAAAGTTACCGTAGTAGGAGCAGGAGCAGTAGGTGCAAGTTGTGCCGAATATATCGCAATGAAGAATTTTGCTTCAGATGTTGTTCTCGTTGATATTAAAGAAGGTTTTGCCGAAGGAAAAGCAATGGACCTGATGCAAACCGCCTCATTAAATGGTTTTGATACTCGAATCACAGGTACTACTGGCGATTACTCAAAAACTGCAGGGAGCAATATTGCCGTGATTACCAGTGGTATTCCGCGAAAACCGGGTATGACTCGTGAAGAACTGATCGGAATTAATGCCGGAATCGTAAAAGATGTAGCCGGTAACCTGATCAAGCATTCTCCTGACGTGACAATCATTGTGGTAAGTAATCCTATGGATACAATGACCTATTTGGTTCATAAAACCACAGGTTTACCAAAAAATAAAATTATAGGAATGGGTGGAGCTTTAGATAGTGCCCGTTTTAAATACCGTTTAGCAGAGGCTTTAGAATGTCCTATTTCTGATGTGGACGGAATGGTTATAGGTGGCCATAGCGATACCGGTATGATTCCGCTTACACGTTTAGCTACTCGTAACAGTGTGTTGGTTTCTTCATTTTTATCAGAAGAGCGTCTGACTCAGGTTATGGAAGATACCAAGGTTGGTGGGGCTACTCTTACCAAACTTTTAGGTACTTCTGCCTGGTATGCCCCGGGCGCTGCGGTATCTGGTTTGGTACAGGCAATCGCTTGTGACCAAAAGAAAATGTTTCCGTGTTCAGCTTTGCTGGAAGGTGAATATGATCTTGATGATATTTGTATCGGTGTTCCTGTAATTCTTGGGAAAGACGGTATCGAACGTATTGTTCCTGTTGATTTAACAGATGCCGAAAAGCAAAAACTTCAGGAAAGTGCTGATGCAGTGCGTAAAACTAATGGATTGTTAGAGCTGTAAGCTGAATAATTCTTGAAATAAAAAAAATGCCGCTCGTTTTGAGCGGCATTTTTTATGGAATATTCCTGAGATTTATCCACATTTTGAAGATCCGCAATCTTTACAGGTAAGGCAACCTTCCTGATAGATCAATTGTGAGGAATTACAATTGTCGCACTTTTGTTTACGAGCCTCGGTGCCATCTGCTACATAGCGTTTCAGAGCACGCGCTACACCATTTTTCCAGGTGTTGATAGAAGCGCTGTCCAGTTGCAAACTATTAGTCAATTCAACTGCTTTCTCGATAGGCATGCCGTATCGTAATGTTGTTGAAATCAATTTAGCATAGTTCCAGTATTCGGGATCAAATTTATGAGAGAGCCCTTCAATTGTGGTTTTGTAGCCTCTTTTATTTTTGTACTGAAAGTCGTAACGCGAGCTTCCGTCTTCATTTCGGTTTTTGATGATGAGACCGCCTTCTACCCAACGTGGAATTAGAATTCCATCTTCATCATCGGCGATTCCCGTGAAAATCTCGTAAGGTTTTCCACCGATCAGACCAATAAATGCAATCCATTTCTCCTTATTGTTTTGAAAACGTACAATATCTGCTTCTAAAGTCTGAGGTCTTTTAGTAGGAAACGGCGTAAGCGTATCAGCATCTTCTTCCTCTTTCTTTTCTTCATTGGAGATGAGTACCCCAGATCGTGAACCATCGCGGTACACCGTAACGCCCTTACAGCCCGCTTGCCAGGCTTCCAGATACAGTTTACCTACAAGCTCTTCATCAACATCGTTGGGCAAATTAATGGTAACGCTGATGCTGTGATCAACCCATTTTTGTACTGCACCTTGCATACGTACTTTATTGAGCCAGTCCACATCATTTGAAGTAGCTTCAAAATAAGGGGACTTTTCTACGATGGCATTCAATTCTTCCTGACTGTAATTTTTATCCGTAGCAATGCCGTTGGCTTGCATCCATTCTTTAAAACGGTGGTGAAAAACTACATATTCTTCCCAGCTGTCGCCCACTTCATCAACAAAGTCTACGCGGGCTTCTTTATCATTGGGATTTACCTTACGACGGCGCTTGTAAACCGGTAAGAATACCGGTTCAATACCTGAAGTGGTCTGCGTCATCAAACTGGTTGTACCTGTTGGAGCGATAGTCAGCAGGGCAATGTTACGACGGCCGTACTCTAGCATATCGTAGTATAATTTTTCATCAGCTTTTTTCAGACGAAGGATAAATGGGTTTTCTTTTTCGCGTTCTGAATCGAAAATCGGGAATGCTCCACGTTCTTTGGCAGCATATACTGAAGCGCGGTAGGCTTCGATAGCGATAGTTTTGTGAATCCCTACAGAGAAATCAATACCTTCTTTGCTTCCGTATTTAATTCCCAATGCAGCCAGCATATCTCCTTCGGCAGTAATACCAATACCGGTACGACGCCCTTCTTCGGCTTTCTTTTTTATGTTTAACCACAGATTGCGTTCTACCTGTTTTACTTCTGCATTTTCAGGATCAGCATCAATTTTAGCGAGGATAGCATCAACTTTTTCAAGCTCAAGATCAATGATGTCGTCCATGATGCGCTGCGCACGTGCAATGTGTTTTTTAAATAAGTCAAAATTGAAAGAAGCTTTATTAGTAAACGGATTTTCTACATACGAAAACAGGTTGATTGCCAGAAGACGGCAGGAATCATAGGGGCAAAGTGGAATCTCGCCACACGGATTTGTAGAAACCGTTTTATAGCCTAAATCTGCATAACAATCGGGTACAGACTCGCGGGTGATTGTATCCCAAAATAAAATACCGGGCTCTGCGGATTTCCATGCGTTGTGAACGATTTTTTTCCAGAGTTTTTCGGCTTCAATCTCTTTTTGATTGACCGGGTTGGGACTGAAAACAGGATATTTCTGAGTATAGTTTTTCTTATAGCGGACTGCACGCATAAAGCCATCATCAATACGTACCGAAACATTAGCACCTGTTACTTTGCCCTGTTCCATCTTTGCATCTATAAAGTCCTCTGCATCCGGGTGGTTTATAGACACAGAAAGCATTAAGGCTCCCCGACGACCGTCCTGCGCCACTTCGCGGGTGCTATTTGAGTAGCGCTCCATAAAAGGTACCAGACCGGTTGAAGTAAGTGCCGAATTTTTAACGGCTGAACCTTTTGGTCTGATGTGCGAAAGGTCGTGACCTACACCGCCGCGACGCTTCATCAATTGTACCTGTTCCTGATCAATTTTCATAATCCCGCCGTAGGAGTCAGATTCGCCACTGTTTCCAATCACAAAACAATTGGATAGCGAGCCTACCTGATACGGATTGCCTATTCCGGCCATTGGGCTTCCTTGTGGCACTATATATTTAAAGTCTTTAATCAGGTCAAAGACTTCCTGCTCGCTCATCGGGTTTGGGTAGCGAGACTCAATGCGTGAGATTTCGGCAGCTATACGACGATGCATATCGTCAGGTGTTTTTTCATAAAGATTACCATCAGAATCCTTAAGGGCGTATTTATTAACCCAAACGCGTGCGGCAAGATCATCGCCTTTAAAATAGTCAAGTGAAGCTTTAAAAGCCTCATCCTGTGTAAACGTTTTAGAAGTGGATGCTTTTATTTGTGTAGGCATAGGAAAGATTTTAGAATTTAATTGCTCAGAATTTCAGTTGTGAAGGTACATAAATTCAGAAGGTATAAAAGAGGGGGTGTTTCAAAAGTTATCAAAAAATAAATGTAAATAACTTATTATCATTGTTTTGAAAATTTATCAACACAAAAAAGTTGACAAAAAAATACATTTTTTGACTTCTTTTGTTTGCTTAGTTTTAACTGCTGAAAATCAGCTATGCAGATTTAATATGCTGTCTGTAGGGCTTGATTTAATACAGAATTGAGGAATGATATACCTCTGAAGAAGAACGCCTTTTAGCATCAATATTGAGAATATTTGTGTAATGCTTTTTCAGGTTTTACGGTCTGTCAAGATGAATACAAATAAACTTTTTTCAAATGCATGTAAGGCGTAAGTATTTGCAATTCAATTATTTAAAAGGTTAAAGAAATCAAAAAGATATTTATTGGCATTTCTACCTTGAAACCCTATATTTGCACGTTTTACAAAATCGCCCGAAAAACGTTCGGGAAGAATTAATAAATAGTATAAGTAATGCAAAATAAAGGACTCATTAGAGTATTTGCGATTTTATTTGGGTTGGTGAGTTTGTACCAACTTTCGTTCACGTATTTTACCAATCAGGCTGAAGATAAGGCAGCTGCATTTGCAGAGCAACAGGTGCCTACTACGGTAGAGGATTATGTAGATGTAAGGGGAGAAGTAGCTCGTCAATATCTGGATTCAGTAGGCAATGATCCCATTGCTTTAGGTATTACCTACAACGATGCAAAAGAGAAAGAGCTTAATAAAGGTCTGGATCTTAAAGGGGGTATGAACGCGATTCTTGAGATTTCTGTTGCTGATATCCTTAGAGGATTGAGCAACAACTCTACTGACCCTGCATTCAACCAGGCGTTAGATCAGGCAGCGGAAGCTCAGAAAAACAGTCAAAATTCGTTTTTGGATGATTTCTTCGATGCTTTTGAAGCGATTCCGGGGGATAATAAATTAGCGTCTCCAGATATTTTTGCAAATACGACCTTAGGTGAAAAGGTAAACTTCAATATGACTAATGATGAGGTTAAGCCTGTTATTCGTCGTGAGGTTGAAGAGTCTATTAAGTCAGCTTTTGAGGTACTGCGTAATCGTATTGATAAGTTTGGCGTAACGCAACCTAATATTCAGCGTTTAGATAATCAATCACGTATTCTTATCGAACTTCCGGGTGCTACAGATATTGAGCGAGTTCGCTTTCAATTAGAAAGTACTGCCCAGTTAGAATTTTACAAAACTGTTTTTGCTGCTGAAGCTGCACCTTACCTTATACAGGTAAATAGTATTGTTAAAGATCTTGTTGCTCCTGCTGATGAAGAGGAGGTAGTTGAGGTAGAAGAAGATACTGTAGAAACTACAGATGATTCTATTGAGGAGCTCCTTGCGAGTGATGAAGATACTATAAGTCCTGCAGCTCAAAATAATCCGTTATTTGAGCGTTTCAGTTTTAATCCGGCAATCCAACAGTATGCTCAGGCGCCTGTTATAGGATATGCTCAGGTAAAAGATACCGCAACAATTAATAGTTATCTTTCAAAGCCTGAGGTGGTTCGTGCAAGACCACAAAACCTGCGTTACGCTAAATTCCGTTGGGGTATTGCTGAAGCAGACAGTGATGTTGTGCCGCTTTATGCATTGCAATCTGATCGTGCCGGTAATCCTGCGATGGATGGTGATGTGGTTCAGGACTCTCGTCAGCAGTATACACAGATGGGTAAGCCTTCAGTAGGTATTGATTTTGAAGGTCAGGGGCCAAGTCAATGGGCTAAATTAACCGGAGATGTTGCTGCCGATGGTAGTGCTATCGCAATTGTTCTTGATGGTACGGTGTATTCTGCAGCAACTGCTAAACAAGAAATTAAAGGTGGCGGTACTGAAATTTCAGGAAGTTTTACCGTGACCGAAGCTCAGGATCTTGCCAACGTATTGAAAGCGGGTAAACTTCCTGCTTCTGCAAAAATTATTTCTTATGATGTTGTAGGCCCTTCATTAGGGCAGGAGGCAATTAACAGCGGTTTGATTTCATTTGTGATCGCTCTACTTTTAGTGTTGGTATGGATGATATTCTATTACGGTAAAGCCGGTGCATTTGCAGATGTCGCGCTTGCTGTAAACATTTTGTTCATCTTTGGTATTCTTGCAGGTCTTGGTGCGGTATTGACGCTGCCTGGTATTGCAGGTATTGTACTTACCATTGGTATGTCTGTAGATGCTAACGTACTTATCTTTGAGCGTATCAAGGAAGAATTGGCGAAGGGTAAATCTCAGAAAGATGCGATTAAGGATGGTTTCAATAATGCATTGTCATCTATTCTTGATGCGAATATCACGACATTCCTTACGGCATTAATCCTATTCTTATTTGGTACAGGACCTATTCAAGGTTTTGCGACAACTTTAATGATAGGTATTGGTACTTCGTTGTTTACAGCTATTTTCGTTACCCGTCTGTTTATTGATGGTTATGGTAAAAACGGGAAGTCTCTTGATTTCTGTACTGCAGCAACACGTAATCTGTTTTCTAATTTCAATAAAGATTTTCTTGCTAAGCGTAAGATTGCATACCTCATAAGTGGGGCATTAATCGTGGTTAGTATTATTTCTTTGTTTACTAATAGCCTTGACCAGGGTGTTGACTTCGTTGGAGGTCGCAATTACACGGTGCGTTTTGAGCAGCCGGTTAATGCTACAGAGGTTGAGCAAAATCTGATTGCGGAGTTAGAAAGCGCACAGGCTAAAACCTATGGTGAAGCCAATCAGCTTAAGATCACCACTAAGTATCGTATTGATGAAGAGGCGTCAGAGGTAGATGACGATATTCAGCAGAAATTATACACGGCCTTAAAATCATACCTACCTGCCGATCTTACTTTTGAGCAGTTTGTAAAAGGTGGTTCGAGCGATGCTAAAATCGGTCTTTTAGAGTATAATAAGGTAGGCCCTACTATTGCAGATGATATTAAGAGAGATTCATTCTGGGCAGTTTTAGGATCGCTTGTAGTGGTATTCTTATATATTCTTCTACGTTTTAGAAGATGGCAATTCTCATTGGGTGCAGTTGTGGCTGTTTTCCATGATGTGCTTATCGTATTAGGTATATTCTCATTGACCTATAAGTTTATGCCATTTAATATGGAGATAGATCAATCATTTATCGCAGCGATACTAACTGTAATTGGTTACTCGCTTAACGATACCGTGGTTGTATTTGACCGTATTCGTGAGTTTATGAAAGAGTATGGTCCTACCCGCAAAATGGATGTGATTATCAATCAGGCGATTAACAGTACAATTAGCCGTACGTTGAATACCTCGATGACCACCTTAATCGTATTGCTTGCAATCTTCATCTTTGGTGGAGCAAGTATTATGGGCTTTATGTTTGCATTGATTGTAGGGGTAGTAGTAGGTACGTATTCTTCGATCTTTATCGCAACGCCGGTAATGTTTGATACGATTCAAAAGAAGGCTCTTAAGCCCGAAAAACAAAAAGAAGAAGAGCCGGTAGCTTAAGCTTACCGACTTAATCAGATAAAGAAAACCCGATAGTTAAAGCTATCGGGTTTTTTTGTTTTGGAATAAAAGTTTTAAAAAACAGATTGCTCGGTTTTGGTAGTGAGCAATTCTAAAGCTCTCATGCCGAGTTCCGAATTTCCTTTGTTGTTGAGCGGCGGACTCCAAACAGCAACACTGTAGTATCTGGGATGTATGGCCACAATGCCGCCTCCTACGCCACTTTTGCCCGGTAAACCAATACTGAAAGCGAATTCACCAGACTCATCATAAAACCCGCAAGTAATCATCAATGCATTGATGCGTTTGGCAAGCATAGGGGTTAATACAGCAGCTTCTTTACTGAGATCGTATTTGCCGTAGTTCAGAAATATCGTAAAAGCCCTTGCCAGCTGTTTACAGCTCATGGCGATGGAGCATTGGTGAAAGTAAAAATCAAGCACCGTATCTACATCGTGATTGATATTGCCAAAGTCTTTCATCAAATGGGTTAATGCCGCATTGCGAAACTTATGTTCCATTTCTGAAGCAGCGACCTTCTCATCGTAATTGATACTTTGATCTCCGGCAGCTTCGCGTACAAAATGCAAAAAGTCTTCTTTGGGATTCTTTAGTTCGGTGAGCAGGATATCTGCAACAACTAATGCGCCGGCATTAATAAACGGGTTTCGCGGAATGCCTTTCTCGTATTCAAGCTGTACCAGTGAGTTAAAGGGATCTCCGGAGGGCTCTACACCTATTCGCTCCCAAATGGCATTACCTTTAAGTTTTAGAGCCAGTGCCAGACTTAGCACTTTTGAAATACTTTGAATGGAAAAACGTTCTTGCGAGTCGCCAACCTCATAGCTTTTTCCATCAGTACATTGCAGATAGATTCCAAATTTGGAAGGGTCTACCTTTCCCAGTTCTGGGATATACGTGGCAACTTTTCCTGTATTTTTTAAAACTGAAGTTTCTGCCGCAATTTCCTCTAAGATTTTCTGATAATTCATAGTCTTAAAGGTAGTAACATTTGACTAAAATTACACTCTAATCACGCTTCCAGCTAATAGAGTCACCTTCTTTAATTTCCCAGGCAGCAGCAGAACCTGCATTGACTTCTAAGACATATTGAACAGGTACCTCCGAAGGTAAACTGCTTTCGTCAAGAGGTTTTGCATCTTCAATAATTGTAGCGATCTTTTGATCTTTGGTAATGAAAAACAGATCCAGCGGAATGTAGGTGTTTTTCATGTAGAAATTATGAGGTTGCTCGTCTTCAAAAATAAAAAGCATACCCTGATCGGCTTCCATTGACTCCCGGTACATCAGTCCGGTTTCAGTCTCGTAAGCGGTCTCGGCAAGTTCAATATTTAAGGAAATCAAACTGCTGTCTTTTCTGAAAATTTGTAGATTTCCTTCTGGAGTAAAGGTGATTTTCTCCTGTTTCAGGCTTTCAGTAGTATTTTTTGCTTTTTCTTTACAGCTGATAATGAAAAAGAACAGGCAGCTAAGAAGCAGGTAGCGCATAATTTTACGATTTTGGGTACTGAGGTTGTTCTTTTTGATTTAGAGCTCTAACCACGAAAAAGATTCCGACTAAAATAAACGGAATACTTAAAATCTGCCCGGTATTAAATCCAAAAATCCAGTCCTCACGGCCTTCAACCTGGGCACGTTTAAAGAATTCAACTACAAAGCGTACACTCCAAAGCAGGATTAGAAAAAGACCGAATAAAAAGCCTTCTTTTTTACGCAGACCGGTTTTCCAATAAACAAACATCAGAATGAGGAATACAAAAACATAGCCTGTAGCTTCCATTAGCTGACCGGGGTAGCGGTAAGGAATTTCAGCAATCAGATTGGCGAATTGAGGATCATCGGTAAGTGCCTCATAGGCCTTGTGTTCATTGGGAATCCCTGTTAAGCGTTGTACTTCGTATTTGTTGTATTGATCCTGAACAAATTTAATCCCAATACTTGAATCAGTGACTTTGCCTACCATTTCAGAATTGAAAAAATTACCGATACGTACAAAAATTGCCCCTAGTGAAACCGGAAGAATGACGCGGTCCAGAAGCCAAAGTACACTTTTCTTCAGTATTTTTTTATTGTATATGTACATCGCGATTATCATGCCAATTGCGGCACCGTGGCTTGCAAGTCCCTGAAATCCGGTGTATTCAATTTCGGGAACAAACCTAAACGGCAAAAAGACGGAGAGTGGATCTTCCCAGAGTAGTTCGGTTTGGTAAAAAAACACGTGCCCAAGACGCGCACCTATAAGAATCGCTAAGACTGAATAAATGAATAGGGGGTCAAGTTTTTCTTCCTGAACACCTTCCTTTTTGTAGACATTTTTCATAATGTACCATCCCAAAGAAAAGGCGATAACAAACATTAAGCTGTAATAGTGAATCGTAAAAAAACCAAGGTCTAAACCGGTTGAAGGATTCCAGGTCATTTTTAAAGGAAGCATAACTGATCTTTATTAGGGCTGTAAATATAGCAAAGCCTGGAGGCTTCTGAGGTTAATTTTAGGATTTTATGGGTTTTGTTTTGAGCTGACCGGCGGTACAGGGTCATAACCCGATCCTCCCCAGGGATTACAACTGGCAATGCGTTTAATGGCAAGCCACAAGCCTTTTAAGGGCCCATGTTTTTGTATTGCTTCAACGCTGTAATGAGAGCAGGTAGGCGTGTATCTGCAGGCCGGAGGCAGTATGGGGGATAGAAATCGCTGATACAGTCTGATGGGAACTATTAATAGAGATTGCGCAAACTTTTTCACTGTATAAACTTTGAGTTATCCCGATATGGTATAGGTTGTGCCCTCTCTGCCGTCCTTAAGTTGAATGCCAAGCTTCTGCAATTCATCTCGTATTTGGTCGCTGGTGGCAAAGTCTTTGTTAGCGCGTGCTTCTTTGCGCAACTGAATCAGCAATTCTAGAGCTCCATTTAGCTTGTCTGTGTTAGCTTCTGCAGCTGCAGTAACATCTTCAAGACCCAGGATGTCAAAAACAAAAGCGCGAACACTTTGCTTAAAATCTTCAAGATCGGATTCAGAAACCTGAGCACTGCCGTCTTTGATGTGGTGAATAAATTTAACGGCTTCAAAAAGTTGTGCAATAAGAATGGGTGAGTTAAAATCATCATTCATTGCATCGTAGCAAGCTTGTTTCCACCCTGCAATATCAATACTGGTACTTCTTGAAGCTTTTAGCGAATCCATAAGTCCAACAGCTTCCATTAGGCGGCTGAAGCCTTTTTCACTTGCCAGAAGAGCTTCATTACTAAAATCCAGAACACTGCGATAGTGTGCCTGCATTACGAAAAATCGGGCTACAGCGGGAGAAAAACCTTTGGTTAAAAATGGACTGTCCCCGGTAAAAATCTGAGCAGGAAAAATGTTGTTGCCATCACTCTTTGACATCTTTTTGCCGTTGAGCGTAAGCATATTGGCGTGTAGCCAGTAGTTTACGGGATTTTTGCCGTTTGATGCTTCTGATTGAGCAATCTCGCACTCGTGATGAGGGAATTTTAAGTCCATTCCACCTCCATGGATGTCAAATTGTTCACCCAGGTATTTTGTGCTCATCGCTGTACATTCTAAATGCCAGCCGGGAAAACCGTCACCCCAGGGCGAAGGCCAGCGCATAATATGTTGCGGCTCGGCTTTTTTCCAAAGTGCAAAATCCTGAGCGTTTTTCTTTTCGCTTTGCGCGGTAAGTTCACGGGTATTTGCAATCATATCTTCCAGCTGACGACCGCTTAGCTTGCCATAGTCGTGAGTCTCATTAAATTTGATCACATCAAAATACACCGAGCCATTTTTTACATAAGCATAGCCATTATCAAGTATTTCCTTAATGATTTCAATTTGCTCAATGATATGACCGGTTGCTGTGGGCTCAATGCTGGGTGGTAAGCAATTAAATTTTTGAAGTATGTTGTGGAAGTCAATAGTGTACTGTTGTACAACCTCCATCGGTTCAATCTGTTCTAAACGCGCTTTTTTGGCAATTTTATCTTCGCCTTCGTCAGCGTCGTCAGTAAGGTGACCTGCATCGGTAATGTTGCGTACGTAACGTACTTTATAACCCAAATGCTTTAGGTACCTAAAAATCATGTCAAAAGACATAAAGGTGCGTACGTTACCCAAATGTACATTGCTGTAAACCGTAGGACCGCAAACATACATCCCTACATTTCCTTCCAATAGAGGTTGAAAGGCTTCTTTTTTTCCGCTTAGGGAATTGTATAAGGAGATATTTTGTTTTTGGTACAGAGCCGTCATAGCTGTGGTTTAAAATACAGTCTTGCTGTAAAATTGAAGTTTAGAATGGGGTGTCGAGCTTGATGTAGTCTAAAAATTCACGTCTTACCGCTTCATCTTTAAATTTACCGCCGAATTCGCTGGTTACCGTGCTGCTTTCAATATCACGAATGCCGCGACTGTTTACGCAAAGGTGTTTTGCGTCTATAACGCAGGCTACATCCTGGGTACCCAGTACTTCCTGTAACTCCTGCACGATTTGCATGGTGAGTCGCTCCTGAACCTGAGGTCGTTTTGCGTAGTAATCAACAATGCGATTCATTTTTGAAAGACCTACCACGGTCCCGTTTGAAATGTAGGCGACGTGTGCACGACCTACAATAGGAAGCAGGTGGTGTTCACAGGTTGAATAGACTGTAATGTTTTTCTCTACCAGCATCTCGCCATACTTATAGCTGTTGTTGAATGTGGAAGCTTTAGGCTTTCGGGCCGGACTAAGGCCGCCAAAAATTTCATTCACAAACATTTTTGCAACCCGGTTGGGAGTTCCTTTTAGGCTGTCGTCAGTAAGGTCAAGACCTAGAGTCTGCATGATGTGGTTCACATCCTCCCTAATCAGCTCAATCTTCTCAGTATCAGAGAGCTTAAAAGCATCTTCGCGTAAAGGGGTTTGAGCAGAAGTACTGTGGTGATTATCACCTATCTCGTCAAGTGTGTTCAATTCTTCGTTGTCAATTTTCATATTCATAGAGCATTTAGTCGCTGGTAGCGCTAAGGGCTTGCAAAGATAATATATTTAACAATTTAAAAGCCGGTAAGACTAAGCTACATTTAGTAAATGAGGTATTAAAAAAGCCTTAATACGGGATAGTATTAAGGCTTTCAAGATGTTTTGGGATTTTGTAATTATAATTTGAAAGATAATGTAGCTACCAGACTGGTATTGATGTGATCAATAAAAGCAGTGTTTGTAAATGCTCCTGCGTACAAAGCAGGATTTTGTTCTTGCTTTGCCCAATCATAAGCTACATCTATACGTGCATTACCAATGGTGTAACCTAGGCCAACGGAATAACCGGTCAAATCCCCAAGAGTAACTTCATTTACATATGGACTCTCCTGAAATCGGTAACCTCCTCTAAAACTCCAGCTTCCGGCTAAAAACTCACCACCTAGTCTGTAGGTAGATACACTTTTAAGACTGTTGCTGATATCAGAATTTAGTTGTGTAAAAAAAGCATCAGATTCAGGTCTGAATCTTATAGAACTATAATCCTGGTAAGAATAATCAAAACTCAAAAAACCTCCTGCACCAAAAACGTATGCGATACTTCCTGTTGCTTTTGCTGGAGTTTGAAATTCATAATCCTGATAAACGTTAATAATGTCTGGATTAACTACAACTTCTCCATTTACACCTGAAGTACGTAAATATTGCTCGGTCTCTTCGCTAATGGTATAATAGGTAGGACTGTCTAAACTAAGACCAAGACGCAAACCTTGAGAAGCTTTATAAATCGCCCCAACCTGTGCAGAGACGCCAGAACCGAAAGCTCTATAGTCATTCTCAAAATCAAGACTGCTTACGGCATTCGCTCCCTGAATATTGTCTTCAAAAAGTAGGGTGTTTCGTGTGAAATTAAAGGTGTGAATGTTGAGGTTGGCCCCCAGGTATAAGTTCTCTCCAAATTGCCCTGCCGCATTTATAGCAAATTTGCTGTTGTTGCCGAAGCTGGTATATTGATATTCCTGATCAAAAGCATTTCCATTTTGCGCATTGGTGTATGCAGTGTTATTTAAATCAGAAGATTCTGGGTCAATAAGATATCCCTGATAACCTAAAAAAGCCTGCTGAGCACCAAAGGATTCATTTTCGCCTAAAAATTGATATAATTCATTTAAAGTTTCACCGTCCTGAAGTTCTAAGAGCTCAAGTGGTGTTCCCTGGGCATAGCCCAGAAAATAATCACTTATAGAATTATTACTAATGCCTGAAGCGATAAACTGATTGTCAAAATCATTGGAGCGGTCATAGTTAAAACCAAAACTGAATTTTCGCAGGTTACCAGTGCCGTTTGCTACAAATACACCTCCCAGTTGATTGAAATCCAAATCGCTGCTTGCATTTGTGGTAATGCCGTCACCATAGTGTGTCTGGTTGTCATAACCATCAGATGACAAGCTAAGAGATGCAAAACTTTGACTGAAAACAGCCGACCCGGCAGGATTGTTATTTAAGGCAGAGAGATCGCCACCCAGAGCACCAAACGCTCCTCCTACTGCTCTGTATCGAGCTGTGCCTGTAATGTTTTCGGTGCTAAAATTTACTGCGTCTGATATGGTCTGTGCGTTGAGTTGCGACATAGCCATACCTATCATAAATATTATGAGAATTTTTTTCATACTACTAATGCTAAAATTTTAATTATCCACGACCACCGCCTCTGCGACCTCCTGAAGATGAGCTACGACCTCCTCCTGAAGAAGAACTACGTCCACCAGATGAACTCGCTCTTGAAGGAGCGGAACTTCTTGATGAAGAGGAGCTTCTTGACATCGTACTACTGCTTCGGCTTGGACTGCTACTTCTGCTGTAAGTACTTGATCTTGATGAAGAACTTCTATTTACGGAGTTTGTATTTCCTGAACTTCTGCTCACGCTGTTGCTACTACGTCTCGCAGAGCTGCTATAAATTGATCTACTATTAGCGTTGCTTGAGCGTGAAACTCTTGAGTTTGAATTGTTGCCAGAAGCACTGCGAGATCGTGTTCTTGTGTCTACGCCTACACCGTTGCGGCTGTAAGTACGACTCGTGCGTGCATAGTTAACATCAGATGATCTACTCGAATTACGAGAATTTGAAGAATAGGTATTTCTGCTGCTTCTAGAATAAGATCTTGAATCTGCGGTTCTTCCTAAATCATTTCTCCCGCCTCGGCGTGAATTGGAATAAGCAATTCTGTTATAATTATAACGACTGTTATACCAGTTGTTTCGGTAAGGATAGCCATAAAATGTATTAAAGCCATAGCCCCAATATGGGTTGCCCCAGCGATTAAAGCCGTAACCCCAGTAAGGATTACCCCAGCCGCCGTATGCGTAACCCCAGCCTATGTTTCCGTAGAATGGACTGCCCCATCCCCAGCCGTTATAAGGAGAATTCCATCCCCAACCCCAGTTGTTGAAGCCTCCCCAGCCCCAGCCGACATTACCATAAAACGGACCGCCCCAGCCGCCCCAACCGGCACCCCAGAAAGGACGATTATAAACATTGACAACAACATTGTCGTAGGTGTCTCCCCATCCTGGCTGAGCGTTGTAAGCGAGGTCATTTTCTAAAAGTAGATCTTCCTCGGTATAATCGCCGGTTGAAGAATACGAGTCAATATCGGTAAAGATTACGCCTTCCTCCTGAGCATTATCAATCTCGGCAGCGCCTTGATTAAAAAAGTCAGCATAACGACTTCCGTTTGAATTAGTCGTTACGTCCTGCTGATTCACCCTGCTATAATCAGTATTTGACGAAGATCCATATATCCCGTCATTCATAGCGTATTGTGAGGTGCCGCAAGATAGTAAGCTTGCTGAGGCTAAAATGCCCAAAGCAATTTTAATAATTCCTGTCTGTGTAATGTTCAAGCCTCGCATATCATCCGTTATTTATTGTTGTACAATGTAAATTTAGTTAGTTTTGCCGTCAATTTTGTGCATTTAACAAAGATGTCACAAATTTGGAAAACTACATTATCTAGCACAAGAGTTGTGCCAAATTACTATATATGGGAAAGAATTTAACCTCACGCGCAGAAGATTATTCGAAATGGTACAATGAGTTGGTTGTCAAGGCAGATTTAGCTGAAAATAGTGGAGTGCGCGGCTGCATGGTCATCAAACCTTATGGATTTGCAATTTGGGAAAAAATGCAGGCAGAACTAGATCGAATGTTCAAAGCGACCGGTCACGAGAATGCTTATTTTCCGCTGTTTATTCCCAAGTCCTATTTTAGTAAAGAGGCCAGCCATGTTGATGGTTTTGCAAAAGAATGTGCGGTAGTTACTCATTACCGTCTTAAGAATGATGAGGACGGAGGGATTATTGTAGACCCTGATGCAAAACTGGAGGAGGAATTGATTGTTAGGCCAACTTCAGAAACGATAATTTGGGATACCTATCGAAAATGGATTCAGTCTTATCGCGATCTCCCTATTAAAATAAACCAATGGGCAAATGTTGTGCGTTGGGAAATGCGTACCCGTTTGTTTTTACGTACAGCTGAATTTTTATGGCAGGAAGGTCATACTGCTCATGCTACAGAAAAAGAGGCAATCGAAGAAGCACAATTAATGATGCGGGTATACGCTGAATTTGCAGAGCGATTTATGGCAATGCCTGTTATGCGTGGGACAAAAACCGAGAGTGAGCGTTTTGCAGGTGCCCTTGAAACCTATTGTATTGAAGCTTTAATGCAGGACGGAAAAGCACTTCAGGCGGGAACTTCGCACTTTTTAGGTCAAAATTTTGCGAAAGCTTTTGACGTGAAGTTTGCATCTAAAGAAGGGACTCAGGAGCACGTTTGGGCAACCAGTTGGGGGGTTTCAACCCGATTGATGGGGGCTTTAGTTATGACGCATAGTGATGATAACGGTTTGGTATTGCCTCCTAAGCTTGCTCCAATTCAGGTGGTAATCGTTCCTATTTATAGAGGAGAGGAGCAGCTTGATGCAATTTCTCAAGTAGCCAAAGAGTTGCAGCGTGAGCTTCAGTTATTAGGTGTTTCGGTAAAATACGATGACCGCGATACACATAAGCCTGGCTGGAAGTTTAATGAATATGAACTCAAGGGGGTGCCGCTTCGAATAGCGATAGGTCCACGGGATCTTGAAAAGCGAACCGTTGAACTTGCAAGACGGGATACTCTGTCAAAGGAGACGGTATCTAAAGATGAAATAGTAGACCGGGTTCAGTCATTACTTGTAGAAATGCAATCAACTCTTTATAATAAGGCCTTGAAATTTAGAGATTCTCATATCACTGAAGTTGAAACCTATGACGAGTTTAAAGATATACTGGAAAATAAAACCGGTTTTGTAAGTGCTTTTTGGGATGGTACGGCAGAAACTGAAGAGAAAATAAAGAATGAAACCAAAGCGACAATTCGCTGCATTCCATTGCATGTAAAAGAAGAAGTTGGTACTTGTGTTTATAGTGGCGAGCCAGCTAAAATGCGGGTTTTATTTGCAAAAGCATATTAATTTAAAAAAAGTTTGTTTTACTATTGCGGCTTATTAAAATATGTTTATTTTTGCATCCGCATTTGAAACAAAGGCAGGTCCGTTCGTCTAGGGGTTAGGACGCCAGGTTTTCATCCTGGTAAC
>CETR01090903.1_pt1 | contig 46975 bp, 42 predicted proteins | sample 531281 | NCBI WGS metagenome assembly CETR01 (sample SAMEA2622568, study PRJEB7988) | marine metagenome | biome: marine biome (ENVO:00000447); feature: mesopelagic zone (ENVO:00000213); material: "saline water (ENVO:00002010), including plankton (ENVO:xxxxxxxx)" | depth 696 m
CACTTCGAGTGATTTTTGGGAGCGATAGCGACAAACAATTGTATCGATAAGCTCTGTGAGATATGTTCTCGATACAATTTACCTCCGTTTCACTTTGGCAAATCACTAGAACTGACTTTTGGTGTTTGTTTGTTGGTCACTTCGAGTGATTCTAGTACAGCGGTAGCGGAAATTAAGTTGTATCGAGAAGTTATGTTGGGAATAGTTCTCGATACAATTTACCTCCGTTTCACTTTGGTAAATCACTCGAAACCGACTCAAGTTTCTCTATTTAGTTTCCTGTATTTTAGTTCTTCTAAGGCTATTTTTGCTTCAGAAACTAAATCTTCCTCTAACTTTTTATTTATTTCTACAATTTCTAATGCTGAAAAATTCCTTTTAAAAAATTCACCTTTTTTATTCTTTCTGTTTATAACTTCTTCTTCATCTTTTACGAAGGTTGAAAATAGAGAATCGAAAAGTGATTTTCTAAATATAAAAGCGTGAATTAAAAATATTAAGAAAGCACCAATAGAGAAATTAAAAACGTAGGCTGTAAAAGAAATAGGTGTAAAACTTACAATTAACAATACAACAGCAAAAAAATATTTATAAAAGTGGCTTCCAGAAAGAAAAAATAAGATAGAAATTCCTAATAAAAGTAAGGCAATAATTTGCCTATAATCATAGACATATCCTTCCCAAATGGAAATAAATATTGAAACTGTAGAGAAAAATGAAACAATTCCTAATGGAATAAACTCTTTAATCTTTTTTAATAGCATTTGATAAGTAAAGAATAGGTCTTACTATAAAATCAGCTTTGTTCAATGAGTTCAGATTGAAAGTTAGACAATCTACAACTCCTTAAACCCCATATTCCATAAGGTAAACCCAAAAATATCGGCGTATTGCTCGATGGTTTTGCTAACGGGCGTTCCCGCACCATGCCCGGCATTCGTTTCAATTCTAATGAGCACGGGGTTATTACCGGTTTGTTTGGCTTGAAGTTCTGCCGCAAACTTAAAACTGTGAGCAGGAACCACCCGATCGTCATGGTCACCTGTAGTGATTAACGTAGCGGGATACTCGACGCCTTCTTTTACATTTTGTACCGGAGAATAGTTGTATAAATACTCAAACATTTCTTTGGAGTCTTCGGCAGTTCCATAGTCGTACGCCCAACCGGCTCCTGCAGTAAACGTGTGGTAACGTAGCATATCTAACACGCCCACGGCCGGTAAAGCAACTTTCATTAATTTTGGACGTTGTGTCATTGTCGCTCCCACTAGCAATCCACCGTTAGAACCCCCACGAATGGCTAAGTAATCGCTGGAAGTATAATTGTTTTCAATTAAGTATTCAGCGGCAGCAATAAAATCGTCAAAAACGTTTTGTTTTTTCATTTTAATTCCCGCATCGTGCCATTCTTTTCCGTATTCACCACCTCCGCGAAGGTTAGGAACGGCGAAAATTCCGCCTTGTTCCATCCAAACTGCATTGGTGATGCTAAAAGCGGGGGTTAAGCTAATATTGAATCCGCCATAACCGTAAAGAATAGTTGGGTTTTTGCCGTTCAACTCGATTCCTTTTTTATGCGTGATAATCATCGGAACTTTAGTACCGTCTTTGGAAGTATAGAAAACTTGTTTGCTTTCATATTCATCTGAATTGAAATCTATTTTCGGTTGTCGGTAAAGTTCAGAAGTTCCTTCTTCAATATTGTATTTGTAAATGCTTCCCGGCGTAATGTAATTGGTAAAGGAATAATACAGTTCTTTTTCTTCCTTTTTAGTACCAAAACCACCAACACTACCTATTCCCGGAAGTTGTACTTCTCGAACTAGCTTTCCGTTATAATCATATTGTTTGATGGCAGAAACCGCATCTTCCATATATTCTGTAAAGAAATAACCACCACCGGTCGATGGAGTTAATACGTTTTCGGTTTCCGGAATAAAATCTTCCCAATTTTCAGGACCTGGGTTGGCTGCATCTACGGTGACAATTTTTTTGTTCGGTGCATTTTTGTTGGTGACTAAAAAGAGTTTGCTACCTTCATTCTCGATGAGGTAGGTATCGGTGTCCGTATTGCCAATAATGGTTTGGAGCTTACTGTTAGGTACTGCTAAATCTTTTAAAAATAACTTGTTTCCGGAAGTGGAGGTACTTGCACTAATTAATAAATATCGATTGTCTTCGGTCACATTTCCGCCCACGTAGCGATGTTTTTCTTCTTCAGTATCCCCAAAAATTAATTTGTCTTCTTTTTGTGGAGTGCCCAGTTGATGGTAATACAGTTTATGTTGGTCTGTCTTAGCGGAAAGTTCACTTCCTTTCGGTTTGTCGTAGCTAGAATAGAAAAAACCTTCGTTGCCTTTCCAAGACAATCCGCTAAATTTAATATCAACCAACGTGTCTTCGATAATTTCTTTGGTTTCCGCATTCATGACTAATACTTTTCGCCAATCGCTTCCGCCTTCAGAAATAGAATAAGCTAAGGTTTTGCCATCTTCCGAAAAACTTATTCCGCCTAAAGAGGTAGTTCCGTCTTTACTAAAGGTATTGGGATCTAAAAATACTTCTGCCGTAGAAGGATCTTCTCCGGTTTTGTAACGATAAATCACATATTGATTTTGTAACCCATTGTTTTTGCTAAAGTAGGTATAATCACCTTCTTTATAGGGAGCGCTCACTTTTTCGTAATTCCAAAGTTTGGAAAGTCGGTTTTTTAGGGAGTCGCGGTAAGGTATTTTATTAAGGTAATCAAAGGTGAGTTTATTTTCTTCTTTTACCCAAGCTTCGGTTTCTTTGCTTCGGTCGTCTTCCAACCATCGGTATGGATCTTTTACTTCGGTTCCAAAATAGGTGTTGACGGTATCTACTTTTTTAGTTTTTGGGTAGTTCAAGGCAATATTTTTTTGTGAGGTTTTTTCTTTTTCTTTTAAAACGTTACAAGCAACGAGTACAAGTGCAATAAAAGGAAATAAGATTTTTTTCATAATTGTAAGTTGTGCGGTTTTCAAAGATAATGAATTTAGCCTTGTCCAAAAAGATTAAGATTCTCTTTAGAAGCTTGATAAGATGAAATTCTTAACTTTAGAAGAAACGAAGAAGATGACTTTTATTCAAACTGAAATACCCCAACCTGAAGAAACCCAGCCCTACCAAGAATGGGGTTGGTATAGTTTTCAGGATTTTTTTGTAGCCAATTGGTTTTATGTTACGGTAACCGTAATTATAGCAATTATTGTCTTTATCTATGCTCGGCATAAGAAAAAGCAACGCGTGAAATATCAAGAACAATTAAAGGCCGAACAGGAAAACAGTAAACAAGTCTAGCGCGTTTTTAACCAGCCGGTAATGCTTAAGCGTTTATCGTTTTTTACTTGTTGAACTTCGTGTTCCAGTTCTTGACTTTCAAAAATAACGACCCTTCCCGGAAACGGAAATAAGTCAATGGGCTTTTCGGTACCGTTTTCTTCGGTGTAAATGGTCAGTTCTCCACCATTTTCTTTTTTCCATGATTCGTCGTTGAGGTAACAGACCACCGATAGTTTTCTTCGGCCATCATTTTGAAAAGTATCTAAATGGCGTTTGTAAAAAGTACCTTTTGGGTAAACCGCATAATGAAATTCTTTATGCAAAATTCCCATAAAACAGGTTCTGTTTAAGTAATCAACCAGTTGATTGATTTTATTAAAGTAAGTTTTTTCCGGCAATCCGGCTTCCGCTTCATTTAACCATAAAATAAAATCACCCCTAATTTCGCTTTCAATGAGTTCATTCACACGGTTGCCAATAGCCGATTTTTTGAATTGGTCTTCTTCGTATTTGGTTAGAAGTCCGTTTCTAATGATCTCAATTTCTTCCGCAGAGAAAAAATCATCGACAACACTATATTTTTTCTTCTGTAAATCTTCAATAATCTGTTCGTATTGATCATTTACTTGAAAATCTATTTCTTCAAAAAGTATATCCATTTTTTAGGTAAAAAAAGCGCGGTAAATATAGATTTTAAATCCATAGGTTGTTTTAAAAATAACCTTTATGCCGGCTAAGTTTATTGTTTAACTTTGTACCTTTCATAATTAAAGAGATAAAGAAGTGGATATTTTAAGATTTTTAAGCGGTCCCGGACTGTTTTTAGTTTTGGCGATAGTTTTAATTGTAGTCATAGCGATAAATAAATTTAGAAAGTAATGAGCAAGATTAGAATTACCAAACAGTTTAGTTTTGAAGCGGGTCACGCGCTTTACGGTTACGATGGCAAATGCCGAAATGTCCACGGACATAGTTACAAGCTGAACGTAACGGTGATCGGGAAACCCATTGATGATAAAGACCATGTGAAGTATGGAATGGTCATTGATTTTGGGGATTTAAAGAAAATTGTAAAAGAAGAGATTGTGGATAAATTTGACCACGCAACTGTATTTAATAAAAACACACCGCATCGCGAATTGGCTGCGGAATTGGAAAAGCGAGGACACAGTGTGATTTTGGTAGATTACCAACCTACAAGCGAACAGATGGTGATCGATTTTGCAGAGAAAATCATCAAGCGCCTTCCTAAAAATATTAGTTTACATTCCCTCAAACTCCAAGAAACAGAAACTAGTTTTGCAGAGTGGTATGCGAGTGATAATTAGAAATTTTTCTTCTGTAGTTAAAACCTCTATTTGATAAAAAAATTAATGATTAAAAAACGTAATTTATTCTTTTTAAGTCTTCTTGTTCAGTTTAGTCTTTTTGCTCAAGAAGAAAACATAGGAGCAATTTCTACCGATAGACCTAATGCTACCTATGCTGCCAGTATGATGAATTATAAATATCTGCAGGTTGAAAGTGGTGGTATTTATCAGGAACTGGAAGGAAACGGATATGTAGAAGATGCTATTACTTACAACACATCGGTGATTAGGTATGGTCTGTTAACTAATTTAGAGGTTCAGGCAAGCTGGTCTTATCAAGAAAATAATTACCACCATCGGGATTTAACTTCAAAAAATGGTTTTTCTGCGCTTCATCTAGCTACTAAAGTAGGTGTTACCGAGCAAATGGGATGGGTTCCTAAAATGACGCTCTTTAGCCAGCTAAGCTTTCCGTTTGCGGCAAGCAAAGACTACCAAAATGAAACGACAGGAATAGAGGTGAGAATGTTAATGAATAATGATTTAAGTAAACGCTCTAGCTTATCTTACAATTTGGGAGTAAACAAACTCAATGATGCTAGTGAAATTTCTTATGTTTATACATTGTCGTATGGATATTCAATTACTCAGAAGATAGGATTATTTGCAGAAGTTTATGCAAATATCCCTGAAGACCATACAGCTGAGCACTTTTGGGATATAGGAGGTACCTATTTACTGAGTAATAACTTTCAGGCAGACTTATTATTTGGGACTGGATTTGACAATGCTCAAAACTACCAAATAGCGGCAGGTCTTAGTTATCGGTTTTCTAAAAACCCAAGTAAAGCTTCAGAAGTTAAATAACTAAATTCTCTTTCGAGGAGATTGAAATTTTTATCTAATAGGATTATTGCGGGTAAGCTAAAAGCTTGATTTTTTCTACTAGCCAGTAATTTTGCTAATTGATGGGTGGGATTTCTTTTTTCAACTACTTCCTCATTATAAAATGTTACCCCCTCAAACCTGATGGTATCTGTGCTTTCAGCATTCATTTTCACCGCATAAAACTCATTGGATAATTGTTGAATGACTTCTAAGTTTTTAAAGGCATGTCGATCCATTTTTTTACAATAAGCACACCAATCGGCATAAAAATATATAAAAACCGGCTTAGGTTCTTGCTGAAGCGAATCTTCTAATTGTTCAAAACTTAACCAGTTGATTTCAGCTTGAGCGAATGCATTTCCGGCGAAAATCAATAAGAAATAGAAAAGTAGTTTTTTCATTTTTATAGTTTATTCAAGCCGTTAGAAGCTTACTTATTCTTTATTTATAAATAGTTTTCGACTCCGCTCAAACTGACATAGCCTTTATATTGGTTTTTTAATGATTTTGAGGCATTGAGTAAAATTTCATGGAAAATTTGTATCGAAATGCCATCCAAAATAGAGGCTTAGAAATTTTTAATTTGAACTCATGCTAGTCATGCAAATTGCCAAATTTTATTCCGAAGAAAAAGGTTCTGGGTTGTGACGGTCCGTAAATATAATCGGAGTCACGGGTAGCGCCGGTATCAAAATCATTTTGGTAACTATTGAATATATTTTTGAGGCCACCAAAAATATTTAGTTGAAAACTTTCGCTTAAGTCGATATGATGATTCAATTTTAAATTGAGATCATAAAAAGGATTGCTTTCATTTAATTGTAAGAAACCGTTGTCACTAATCACTAATGGTATGGTCATTTTTCCGGTATAGGTTCCGGTAATATCAATGCTCGATTCTTCCAAAACTTTCCAATTGGTATTGAGGTAACCATAAACACTAGGATTTCTTACAAAATCTTGAATCACGATATCAGTTTCAGCAGCATTGCTTCCGTCAGCTTCGAACAGTACCTGATTTTCTCTGTACTTAGACTGTTGAAGGGTTCCTCCCATTTGAAAGGTGAATTTTGAAGAAGGAGAAATCCCTAGTTCAAAATTTGCACCTGCAACATAGGCGCCACTGCCATTTCTTACTTCTTCTAAAATAGAACCGTTAGGCAAACTTGCCCCGGTACTTACGCTAGTAAATGGATTTTCTAAATCGGTATAAAAACCTTCTAGTAAAAAATTGGTTTGTAGTTTCTTGAAGTTGTTGGAGTAATTGAAGGATGCTGTAAAGGCATTGGAATATTCGGTTTCTAAATTTTTGGAGAGAATTACAAATTGAGGTTCGCCTCCTACCGAAGAGATATGCAAATCTTCATTAAAAGCTTGCGGAGCCCGAAAACCTCTGGCATAGCCTCCGCGAAATCGCCAATTTTCAGCAAAATTATAAAGTACAGTAAAGCGTGGACTTAAAACGGTCTGATCAATTTTTGAAGTTCTCTTTACCTGTTGAATATGATAATCTCCTTCTACATTTACATAATCGAGTCTACTTCCTACCAAAGCCGTAAATTGAGCTGTAGGTTTCCATTCGTATTGCGCAAAAGTTCCTAAGGAATGCACTTCTTGATCAATGTATCGGTTATAACCGCTAATATTATCTTCTGTACTGTTAATATTATATTCGGTACCTACCGTTAATACATCGTTATTTTTAAAATGTCGGGTAAATTGAACTCCAAAAAGTAGCGCAAGATCATCGGTATTTCCATAAGCATTTGCTGCGGTAATGGAGTCCTGTTTGGTTCTTCCACCACCTAAACCACCGTAAAAACTTTTTCGATCGGTATGTTGCCCGGAAGCGTACACCGAAAAATTATTGGTTTTCGCATCATTGCTAATCTCGTAGGTAATACCACCCATAATGGTATTGTGGTTCAATTCTTCCGTAATATCGGTTAAATGAGGAGCTAAATATAAGCGATCACCGCCACGACGATATTCTTCGAGGGCTGTTAAGTCTAACGTGATTTTACTGTTCTCGTTCGGTTTTAAAAAAGATTTCGTTCCTAAGCTGGTATTGGTGAGTTCTGTAATTTCAGAAAATCCATCATCATTCGCATCATAACTGTCACGGTCTCGTTTCAGTCCGTAAACTGTGATTCCGCTATTTAAATCTTCGCTAACTACACTGGTGTTGGCGTTAAAAGTTCTGTCGGCCGTTTTACCGTCAATCAATCCGAAATTAGAGGAAACTTCCCAAGAATTTAAAACCGGGTCTTTGGTGATAATATTCACGGTTCCTGCAATCGCATTAGAACCATAAAGCGCCGAACCACCACTTCTTACTACTTCAATTCTATCTAAAATAGAAGTAGGGATTTGTTCTAACCCGTAAACACTATTTAGAGCGCTGAAAACCGATCTGCTGTTAATGATTACTTGCGTGTAGCTCCCATCCAAACCATTCAGGCGGACTTGGGTGAAACCACAATTTTGGCAATTGGTTTCTACCCGAACGCCGGGTTGATAATTTAAACTTTCTGCCACGGCAATGGATTGTGTAGCATTAAAAAGCTTGGGACTTAACACATTTACCACAACCGGGGTTTTCTTTACATTTACACGATTTCGAGTCGCGCTAATCACTACATTATCTAAGCCTAACATGTCTTCATCGAGCTCGATGCCTAAATTTTTATCTGTATAATTTGATGTTGAAATAGTTAACGTTTTTGTTTTAAAACCCACTGCTTGAACTTTTAACGTATAAGTCCCCGGTTCAACTTCTAGAAGATAGTCTCCGTTAATAGTTGCCGATGTTCCTTTGGAGCTCCCTTCGATACTGATATGGGTGAAAGGTACCGGTTTTCCTGCTGAAGTGATTTTTCCTTTGAGAGCAATATTTTCTTGTGAAAAACAACTTAGGGAAATGATCATCATAAGAAATTGAACAAGCTTCATTTTTATTAGTTTGGTTTAATTTAATTTTTAGACAAATCTAAAAATTTGTTTTTGTTTAAAAAAATGTATTTTTGTATTAATAAAAAATAAGAATGACACTTTCCGAAGAAAATTATTTAAAAACGGTTTATAACCTACAGAAACACTATAAAAAAGGAGTGCCCACAAATGCTATTGCAGAAGAGATGGAGACGAAAGCTTCTTCTGTGAGTGATATGATTAAGCGCTTAGCAGAAAAAGAGTTACTTTTTTATAAAAAATACCAAGGAGCAAAACTTTCTGAAACAGGAGAAAAGCATGCGGTAAAAGTGGTAAGGAAGCACAGACTTTGGGAGACTTTTCTAGTAGAAAAACTTAATTTTTCTTGGGATGAGGTTCATGACATTGCAGAGCAATTAGAGCATATTGAGTCTGAAAAGCTAATTAAAGAATTAGATAAATTATTAGGCTATCCTAAAACAGACCCACACGGTGATCCTATTCCCGATGAAGATGGGAACGTAGTAAAAGTAGAAAAAAGAATGCTTGCTGAATTTAAGAAAGGAGAACAAGGAGTGTGTGTCGGAGTGAATGATTCCTCTTCATCATTTCTGCAATATTTAGACAAGCACCAGATAGCTTTGGGAAAAGTGATTACGGTAAAAGACAAAGAAGAGTTTGATGGTTCTATGCAATTAGAAGTAGATCATAGAGAATTTAATATTTCAAATTTAGCCGCTAATAATATTTATTTGAAAACTGTAAATTCATGAAAAACTCCGGCCAAGAGCGCAAATCTTTAGAAGAAGTTCATGAGTCTGTAAATACTTCCACAAAGAAGAAGGGGTGGAGAAAGGTTTTGGCTTTTTTAGGTCCGGCATATTTAATTAGTGTAGGCTATATGGATCCAGGTAACTGGGCCACAGATTTAGCAGGAGGAAGTCAGTTTGGTTATTCTTTGCTTTGGGTGTTGCTCATGTCTAACCTTATGGCACTTTTACTGCAAAGTTTATGCACCAGACTGGGGGTGGTGAGAAGAATAGATTTAGCTCAAGCTTCTCGAGAAGAATACCCTAAATTTGTTAATTTTATTTTATACATATTTGCAGAGATTGCTATTGCCGCCTGTGATTTAGCTGAAGTGATTGGGATGGCCATCGGGTTAGAGCTTTTATTTGGCTTACCCATGATTTGGGGGGTTTGCATTACTGTTTTTGATAGTTTTTTACTTCTTTTTTTACTCAACAAAGGCATGCGAAAAATGGAAGCTTTTATCGTAAGCCTTATTGCTGTGATTGGCGTTTCCTTTTTGATTGAAATGTTTTTTGCTAAACCTGATTTAGCAGAAGTAGCTAGTGGCCTTATTCCTTCTATTCCAGATGGTAGAGGGCTTTACATTGCTATCGGGATTATTGGTGCTACGGTGATGCCGCATAATTTATACCTACATTCTTCTTTGGTACAAACCCGAAAAATAAAATCCGGAAAAAAGAGCATCAAACAAGCCCTTCGGTTTAATTTTATAGATTCTACCATAGCACTTAATTTAGCTTTTTTTGTAAACGCTGCCATATTAATTCTTGCAGCAGCAGTATTTTATAAAAATGGCAGGTATGATGTGGCAGAGATTCAGGATGCATATCAACTATTAGCTCCATTTTTAGGATCTAATTGGGCGCCAATCTTATTTGCTTTAGCGTTAATTGCAGCCGGTCAAAGCTCTACTTTAACAGGAACACTGGCAGGGCAAATAGTTATGGAAGGCTATTTGAATTTAAGAATACAGCCTTGGGTACGGCGCTTGATTACCCGCTTGATTGCTATTGCCCCCGCATTATTTACCATTATTTATTTTGGTGAACGCGCCACAGGAGAGTTATTAGTGCTCAGCCAAGTGGTGTTGAGTTTACAATTGGGGTTTGCTATCATTCCATTAATTCATTTTGTAAGTGATAAAAATAAAATGAAAGGCTTCCATATTAACTGGCTTATTAAAATTGCTTCTTGGGTGATTAGTATAGTAATTATTATGCTAAATGGGAAACTTGTTTATGATGAAGTGACAAAATGGATAACTTCATCAGACCATCCTATTTATATTTGGATATTTATAGTGCCTGTTATTTTAGGATGTCTATTTTTATTGGTGTTTATTACCTTTTGGCCGCTGGTTCAGAAAAGACAAAGGCGACAAATAAAAACCCATTCACCAAATCATTCTCCGGTAAAAATTACGGATTTAAAAGCGGTACCTGCCTATAAAGACATAGCGATTGCGGTAGATTTTTCTGAAGCCGATAAGAAAAGTATTGCTGCGGCTTTACAACTGGGAGGCAAATCTGCAAATTATACTTTAATTCATAGTGTAGAAACTGCAGGGGCCTTTATCCATGGAAAGCATGTAGATGATTATGAAGCGGCCAATGATCAAGCTTCTTTAGTAGCTTATCAAGAAGATTTGAAAGCAATGGGCTATGCAGTGCATATAGAATTGGTTTTTGGTACGGCAAAGAAAGCTATTCCTAAGATCATCAATGCACCTGATCAAAATTTTGATATATTAATACTTGGTAGCCATGGGCACCAACTCATGAAAGACATTATATTGGGTACCACGGTAGATAGTGTAAGACACAAGGTATCCATACCTGTCTTTATTGTATAAATACAACAACTATTATGAAAGAAGTTATTAGTTTTTTTGAAAATATAGATCCTGTTCTTGCGGCACTTTACGCTACACTTTTTACGTGGGGATTAACAGCCATCGGGGCTTCATTGGTTTTCTTCTTTAAAAAAATGAACCGAAAGCTATTTGATGGTATGCTTGGTTTTACCGGTGGTGTGATGGTAGCTGCGAGTTTCTGGAGTTTATTGGCGCCGGGAATCGAGATGAGTCCGGGAGAAGGTTTTGAAAAAACCATTCCGGCCATTGTAGGTTTTGGACTGGGCGCATTGTTTATTTATGCCTTAGATAAAGTTTTACCGCACTTGCACGTTAACTTTAAAATGAGTGAGAAGGAAGGGGTGAAAACCCCTTGGCATAAATCGGTGTTATTAACCTTGGCCATTACCTTGCATAATATTCCAGAAGGTTTAGCGATTGGTGTCTTGTTTGGAGGAGTGGCGGCCGGTTTTGAAGGAGCGAGTATTGGCGGAGCGGTAGCTTTGGCGATTGGAATAGGGATACAGAACTTCCCGGAAGGTTTTGCGGTGGCAATGCCCTTACGCGGTCAAGGTTTAAGCAGGTGGAAAAGTTTTAACTACGGGCAGCTTTCGGCAATAGTAGAACCTGTTGCCGCTGTAATTGGAGCCTATGCCGTGATGACTTTTAAACCTATTTTACCCTATGCTTTATGCTTTGCGGCAGGAGCAATGATTTTTGTGGTGGTGGAAGAAGTGGTCCCTGAATCACAACAGGATAAATATACCGATATTTCTACACTCGGTTTTATTGGTGGTTTTATGGTGATGATGACCTTAGATGTTGGTTTAGGATAAAATATTTATCTTACAGATGAAAAAGATACTTCTGCTTATTTTGGTTGTTTTTTGTAGTAGATTGACAAATGCGCAACATCAAAATGATGCTACAGCGACTCAACAGATAGAAACTCCCGTGATTGTAGTAAAATTACCGGAAGGTGAATCTTACCGATGGAAAAACTATTGCCTTACGTTTACTAAAATGCTTGCTGATTCTCGCTGCCCTAAAGATGTAACTTGTATTTGGCAAGGAGAAGCAAAAGTAGAAATCAGTTTAAAAAGAGATGGGAAGCTGGTCGATTCGCAAGAAATAGTACTTAACCATCCTGAGGAGAACGGGACTTCTTTTACGTTAGGTGAAAAACCTTTTCGAGTATATGCTTTAATGCCATACCCAACGAAAAAAACGAAAACTGAAGGAAATATTGATTATTACCTTCGTGTTGAAATTCCTTAAGAGTACCATAGAAATAAGAAATTATAACTATTAGACATTATCATTTACTTCAATCCAATACCCGTCTGGGTCTTGAAAGTAAACCTGTCTAATTCCATCTTTTCGGATGTAATCTTTATCAGGTGAATTAATCCAATCTGAATAGTCAATATTCAATTTCTTTAAGTGGATAATAAATGCAGCTAAGGTTGAGGTAGCTAAAGCAAAATGAACCGCCTTATTTGTTTTTATTTCAGCAGTTGGGCGCGGAATAAGATGAAGCTGTTTTCCTTCATGAATAGAGAGCCATCTAGTTTTGGAGTTTGAAGCCGTATTTTCAATTTCTTTAAATTGAAATACTTTTTGATAAAACTGAAAAGATTCGTTTACATTTTTTACTGAAAGCGCTATATGGTTAAAGGAAAATGCAAACATTCTTTGGTTTTAAATAGTAAAGATAAAAAAATTAAAATTATGGAAACTAGCATTTTATAATTGAAAGTCTCCCTGTTTTTTAGTGGCAACCACAATCAGATTTTCCGCAAGCACTTTCGCTACCGGTTGCTTTCTTAGGACTTTTCCAGAAGAATTTTTTCACTAAAAAACCTACAGCGATTAAAAAAGTAATAAAAACTAAAATTTCCTGTATCATCATCGTTCTATTTTAAGAGTTGAAAAGCTGTTAATGCAGCTACATAAGCTATGCCAGACATGACGAATAATTGTAATATTGGCCATTTCCAAGAATTGGTTTCCCGTTTTACAATAGCAAGTGTACTCATACACTGCATGGCAAAGGCGTAGAACAGCAATAAGCTAATACCACTAGCAAAATTAAACAAAGGACCGCCTAGAACCGGATTGGTTTCAGCTGCCATTCGATCTTTAATGGTCTTTTCTTCATCGCTGCCTACACTATAAATGGTGGCTAAAGTTCCTACAAAAACCTCTCTTGCGGCAAAAGAACTTACAATGGCAATTCCGATTTTCCAATCGTATCCTAAAGGTCGAACCACAGGTTCAATGCCTTTTCCCATCATCCCAATGTAACTATTCTCTAATTTAACCGATCCTACATGCTTTTCAAAATCTTCTTGAGATAAATTTTTACCGTATTGCTCGGTGACAATTGCTTCTGCATTATCAAAATCATCACCCGGTCCGTAGCTAGCTAGTACCCACAAAATAATGGAAATCGCTAAGATGATTTTTCCGGCACCAAAAACAAAGGATTTTGTTTTTTCAACCACATTAATCGCGACGTTTTTGAAAAGCGGAAGTTTATAATCGGGCATCTCAATGACAAAGTACGTCTTGCTTTTTATTTTTAAAATCTTATCCAATACCCAAGCTGAAAATACCGACATCCCAAAGCCTAGCAAATAAAGCAGCATAAGGGTGAGTCCTTGTAAGTTGAAAATCCCCAGTACCCGTTCATTGGGAATAACTAAAGCGATAATAATTAAATAGACCGGAAGCCGCGCTGAACATGTGGTAAAAGGAACAACCAGAATGGTAATTAAACGTTCTTTCCAATCTTCAATATTTCTAGTGGCCATCACTGCAGGAATGGCACAGGCTGTTCCAGAAACCAGGGGAACTACACTTTTTCCGCTTAATCCAAAACGCCGCATGACGCGATCCATTAAAAAGACCACACGGCTCATATAACCACTTTCTTCCAATAGGGAAATAAAGAGGAACAAAAATGCAATTTGCGGAATGAAAATCACGATGCCGCCTAATCCCGGAATAATCCCTTCGGAAATGAGATTGGTAAATACGCCGGCCGGTAATACTTCTTTCGTCCATTCCCCTAGAAAAGCAAAAGTCGTGTCGATTAAATCCATAGGATAACTGGACCAATCATAAATAGCTTGGAAGATTAACAGTAAAATTCCGAAGAAAATAAAATACCCCCAAACCTGATGGGTCAATACCCGGTCAAGCCTAGAACGTAAATCTTTAGCCGTGGTGATATCTTTTTTAAAGGTTTCTTTTAAAACACCGTTGATAAATTGATAACGGACAATGGTTTCTTTCTGTTGAAGTCTTTTTAGCTCGCTTTTTTCTTTGGTTTGAAAATCTGAAGTTTGTTCTAAGGTCTTGCGGTTAAGGTTCCCAAAGTTCACATCTTGCGTAATTACCAACCAAAGTTTGTACAGTGATTGATTGGGAAAAGCTTTTCTTAACCGATCAAAATAATCTGGTGCGATGGTAGATGCATTTACACAAGGCTCGCTTGAAATTTGGCGGTAATTGATGATGAGTTCTTTTAGCTCTTCGATCCCGGTTTTTTTACGGGCACTTACCAAGGCGATTTTTGTTTTCAACCGCTTTTCCATCAATTCAACATCCAACGAAATCCCTTTGCGCTCCATTCTATCGGCCATATTGATAACCAGAATAGTAGGGATGCCTAAATCTTTAATTTGGGTAAAAAGGAGTAAGTTCCGTTTTAGGTTTTCTACATCGCTCACCACCACAGCTACATCAGGATAATCTTTATCGTTTTTATTGAGCAATAGCTCAATAACGATATTTTCATCAAGGGAAGAAGCATTTAAACTATAGGTTCCCGGTAAATCTAAAATATGCGCTTTAAGTCCGCGTGGAAGTTTGCAGATTCCTTCTTTTTTTTCAACGGTAATTCCCGGATAATTCCCTACTTGTTGGTTAAGACCGGTAAGGTGGTTAAACACCGAGGTTTTACCGGTGTTAGGATTTCCGATGAGGGCAACATTTATTTGTTTTGGCATTACTCTATTACTTCAATTTCAATCAACAGTGCCGTTTCTTTTCTAATGGCCAGGTGGCTTCCGTTTACATTTAAATATAAAGGATCTTTGAACGGAGCAGTTTGTACTAATTCAACTTCATTCCCCGGAAGGCAGCCCATCTCCAGTAATTTTAATGGAATTTGGTCATGAGCGAATTGTTTGATGATTCCGCGCTGACCTTTTTTTAATGATGCTACCGTGAGTTTCAAATTTTTATTTAGATTGATTTTAAACAATACAAAAGTACAGTAAAAATTATTCTTACAAAAACTTATTCAAATGAAGTGAGATTAGTCTTTTTTCTCTAGTTTTTTGAGAAGTTTTACATCTTTTACCAATTGCTCAATGGCTTCTGGATCGGTGCCATCGTAAAACCCGCGAACTTGCTTTTGTTTGTCGATTAAAGCGAAATTTTCGGTGTGTACCATATCGTATTTTCCACCGTTTCCTTGAGATTTGGCAACGAGGTAAGATTTTCTGGCGAGATCGTAGATTTCTTTTTTATCGCCCGTGACCAAATTCCATTTTTCATCGATCACCCCTTTTTTTTCAGCATAACGTTTTAATTGTGCTACAGAATCTATTTCGGGCGTTACGGTATGAGAAAGCAATAAAATTTCTGGATCATCTTTAAACTCTTCTTGAATTTTTACCATATGGTCGGTCATAATAGGACAAATACTCTGACAGGTAGTAAAAAAGAAATCGGCGATATAAATTTTATCTTGGTAATCTTTTTGCGTGATGGTATCTCCGTTTTGGTTTACGAGTTTAAAATCGGGTATTTTATGATATTTTCGAACATATTGAACGGTGGTGTCTACCAATTCTCGATTAACCATGTCGGGTTGGTAAACGGGTAAAGTAGGGGCGGGTTTCAACAATTGATAAATAATAGAAATAATAATTGCTGAAAGTACAAAGAGTACTAGGGCAAAAAACTTATACTTGGCAAAAAACTTCAGCATAGCTTCTGTAACTTTTTTACAAAATTACAACCTATTAAGCAGACGAAAATTGATTTTGGTCAATTATTTGCTATACAAAGCACTATTGAAGTCACATTTTTTTTCTAAGCAGATTTAAAAGGTTACTTTTGTGCGATTTTTTACAACAGAATATTGAAATTAAGACTATGAGTCCATTTTTTATAAAAGCCCTTCAGTTAATATTAAGTTTATCTATTTTAATTGTATTACACGAATTAGGTCATTTTATTCCCGCAAAAATATTTAAAACGCGCGTAGAAAAATTCTTCTTGTTTTTTGATGTCAAGTTTGCCCTTTTTAAGAAAAAAATAGGAGATACCGTTTACGGGATTGGTTGGTTGCCTTTGGGAGGTTATGTAAAAATCTCCGGAATGATTGATGAGAGCATGGATAAGGAGCAAATGGCAAAACCTCCGCAACCATGGGAATTTAGAAGCAAACCGGCTTGGCAACGTTTAATTATTATGATTGGAGGGGTCACGGTAAACATTATTTTAGGCTTCCTTATTTATATAATGGTGCTGTTTGTATGGGGAAGCGATCGCGTCACCTTTGATGATATTCCACAAGGTTTAATGGCCTCAGAAAATGTGGAAGCACTAGGGTTTCAAGATGGTGATCGTATTTTAACTATTAACCATGAACCCGTTGAAAGTCAGTTGGACATTAATAAATATTTCTTGGTGAGAGATGTAAAAACCGTTACGGTTCAGCATCAAAATGGAACAAAAGAAACCATTGATATTCCTGAAGATATTGGCCATCAACTTTTTCAAAAAGGAGATTTAGAACCTCTTTTTCCTAAAATGAAACCCTTGATTGCTACGGTTAGTGAAGGTAGTAATGCAGAGAAAGCCGGATTAAAGGAAGGAGATTTAGTGATAAGCTTAAATGGAAAACCTGTACATAGCTGGCAAGAGTTTAAGGAGATGCAAAAAGCCCAAGAGGGGAAAACTTTTGAGGTTACTTTAAAAAATACAGCTACGCAAGATGAACGTCAAGTGCAGTTGCAAGAAGATAGCACCGGGATCGTGGGCGTTGCGATAGACCTTAAAAACGATATTAAATTTACCCATAAAGAATATTCTTTAGGAGAAAGTATTCCTAAAGGCTTTGATTATGCGTATTGGACCTTACACGATTATGTAGCACAGTTTAGTTATGTGTTTACCAAGAAAGGAGCTTCTCAAGTAGGTGGTTTTGGTGCGATTGGTAATATGTTTCCTGGGCAATGGGATTGGCATAGCTTCTGGCTAACAACAGCGCTTATTTCGATTATTTTGGCCTTTATGAATATTTTACCGATTCCGGCTTTAGATGGAGGGCACGTGATGTTTTTACTCTATGAAATGATTACCGGAAGAAAACCGAACGATAAATTTATGGAGTATGCGCAAATGGTTGGATTCTTCATTCTCATCGCTTTAGTGCTTTATGCCAACGGAAATGATATTTACCGATGGCTGGTTGGGTAAAAAAATTCAAAAAAATATTTTGGTAAATTAAAAAAGTGCTTATATTTGCATCCGCTTAGGGAAATAAAAGGTATTCTTACCAACTTCGATTAAGCATACTTATTGAAATAACACTCCTCAGTAGCTCAGTTGGTTAGAGCATCTGACTGTTAATCAGAGGGTCGTTGGTTCGAGCCCAACCTGAGGAGCAAAAAGGAAAAGCCTTTACAGAAATGTAGAGGCTTTTTTGTTTTTTAATATGTGCTGCTTTGCTTTTTACTCTAAATCCACCAACAAATCTGCCGCCTGTTCAATCGTAGGTTCAAACTCATGGCCTGTATTGGGGGTTTCTATGATTTGCCAGTTAAAAGAAGTGTTGATTGCTTCGGCCTTTGTCATTCCTAAATCATAAAAATAATAAGCTCGATCATAGCGGTTATTTCCTTGTTGATCTACGGTGTTGTTATGCCGAAGTGCAGGCGAATTGGGATCATTATCCAGTTCCCCTATTTGGAGGATTAACTCTTGAGCAAAAAAATTGTTTAAATCTATATCTACAAAGCTATGATTCAATCCATAAGGAAAATCTACCGTGAAATCGGGAAGCGTGTACCAACCCGCAGCCGAAGCTACCACTTTATCTACATGAGCTTGAGGTTTAAACAGCAAAAATCGATGCGCAAATTGCGCTCCGGCAGAATGACCGTAGATAGAATAGTTCGAGGAAGTATTCCCGGTCAAAGATTTTATTTTAGCAAATAGTGGTTCAATCAAGGAAAATGTCCATTGTGATTCATTATTTAGAGTAGCAGCAGAGGGATGGTAGCCATCTACAAAAACATTGCCTAAATTATAGGCATTGCTGCCGGGAAAATAATTTTCAGAAAATTCAGGAACTACTAGAATCAACCCTTTTTGGTTGGCTTGCGCAATCCAAGCATCCCGGTATTCTGCTGCATTTCTTCCGGCACCATGAAATACAAATAAAATCTTTGTGCTTGCGGTAACATTAGCAGGAATGTGGTAAAAAACATTAATAGGCTTTGAAGAAAGGGGGGCATAATCTTTAAAAACAAAAGCACCGGTTCCCGAAATCGAATCGTCTGTGGTTTCGCTAGATACATCATTAGGGTCACAAGCGGTAACAACCACTAGTGAAAGGAAAAAAATAAAAAACTTGTTCATCTAAACTATTATTCGTCTTAATGGAAGGCAATGTATTTATAAATCATCCCTATCAAACCATACCAGTTAGTAATAATTTTAACTACCAATTTAGTTGATGACCGACTTATAGATCTTCGCCATTTCGATGATTTTTTTGGTAATGATGGGTTTTCTAACACACGAGTGCCCTAAAATAAGTCCATTTTTCTCTTCACTTACATAACATTTACTGTAAGGATGCGCAATAATATTTTTGTCTGAAAATTCCTTGGCCAACTTTTTATCTGAAACATTTTTTGGAAGTTCAGCAAGCAAGTGCAAACTCCGCGCTTGTGAAGGAAGGAGCCGAATAGAATCCTCAAATTGTTCTTTAAAAGACTGCAAGAAAACCGCTTTCCGCTCTTCGGCCACTTCAACTACATTCTTAATATGCTTATATAAATAGTTTTTTTCAATAAACTGACTCATCACCACTTGGTTGGAAGGCGAAACAAAGCGATGGGAATGTTTTTGTAAGGCTTTAATAACGTCTAGCAAATAATAAGGCACCACCATATAGCCCAATCTTACCGAAGGGTGAAGCAATCGGTTAAACGTGCCCAAATACACCGTGCGCTGTTGCCGATCTAAACTAAAGATCGCTTCACTTTTATCTTTCCAATTGCTAATTTCATGATCATAATCATTTTCAATAATCATCGCTTCATGGCTATTGGCCCATTCCAATAGTTCCAGTTTTCTTTCCTTCGTCATTTTAATTCCTGTAGGATAATGGCTCGAAGGCGTAAGATGAATTAATTTTGGATGTTCGTTAGAAGAAAGCTGTAACTCGTTAATTTTCATTCCTTCCTCATCAAGAGGAACCGCTTTTATTTTCGCTTCTAAACTCCTGAAAATAGAATGAACATTCGGGAAGGTGGGATTTTCCATCACGATGGTATCTCCCGTGTTTAAAAGCGCATTCCCTACCAAATAAAGTGATTGAAGCGATCCTGAAACAATAATCACCTGATGGTGGTCGCACTTAATTCCGCGGATAAGATTTAGATAGGTCGCAATATTCTTTTTTAAAGGCTCAATTCCCGAAGAATCAGAGTAGGAAAGTGCAGAAGATTTAATATTCCTCCAATACAAATTAGACAATTTTTTCCATTGGTTGACGGGAAATATATCCAAGGGAGGCAAGCCCGGCCGGAAGGCAACAAATTTTTCTGAAGTACTGTTGATCAAAGAAACATTTTCAGAAAAAGCTTTTCCCTTTTTAGAAATCGAAGGGTACTTGATGCTCGGGTCAATCTCATCGTGAGAAGAAAAACTAAAGTCATGATCCTTTACCCAATAGCCTGAACCTTTTTTTGATTCTATAAATCCCTCTAAAATCAATAACTCATAAGCTTTGATCACCGTGCTTCTAGAAACCGATAATTCACTGGCCAAAAGGCGGGTAGAAGGCATAAGGGTATGGGCGGGAATATCTTTCTGTTCAATCTTCGATTTAAAAAACTCACAAATCCTTAAATACTTACTGAGTTCTACTTTGTAAGTTTCTAAAGTAAAGTTTTTCAGAAGGTTATTGATAATTAAATTCAACTGGTATGCGAAATTAAAATAGATTGGTACGAGAAAGGTACTTAAATTTTTCTATTGTTGTATTGAATTATTCATAAAAAAAAGAATAATTTTTTGAAGATATAGTTTTAATTTCTATTAAATATAGGTGATATGAGAAAAACTTACACACTTTTAAGTTTAATTTTTGCCTTTGCTTTTTCAGTGAATGCTCAACATTTGGTGATTACCAATGTGGTCGTTGGCGATTGTGGGAATAGTAGTAAATTTGTGGAAATTTATATAGATGGCAGCATAGATCTAAGTCAATATAAATTAGTGAGACGCTCTAATTCAGGAACCTGGGCAGACAATGGTGTAGACATAGCTTTAACCGATTTTGGGACTAGAACTAATGAATTTATCTACTTAATCAGGGATTTGGCTACCTTAAACACCGAGTTTCCCAATGTGGATATCACCACCAACAATTCCATGGTGAACGGTAGCATCAGTCATAACGGTAATGATTCTTATAGAATTGTAGAGGTGAGTAGCAATACGGTGATCGATCAGTTTGGGGGAGATACCGATGGGACCGGAGAGAGTTGGGAATATATCAAATCTTGGGTTTCTAGGAATGACGATGTAGGGCCCAACCCTAATTTTAACGAGAGTGAATGGACTTTTCATGGCTTGAATGTACTGGAAGGTGAAGGTATTTGTAAAAATAGTGATCCCTTAGAAGATATTGTAAATACACTAGCTAGTTATAATAATAGTTCTTTTACCGGTGGGGCAGATTATGCCTATAATAATGGCTCATGGATTCCTGAAAACCCTGAAAATGGAGTTTCCGATGATACAGACGAAGTGCTTATTATGAATGGAACAGCTACCTTAAATGAAGATACTTATATGAATAAGCTTACCGTAAATAGCGGAGCAAAATTAGTAGTCAATAAAGTACTTTACTTAACGAATGAATTAAACAATGAGGGAAATATCACCTTTGCCAGTAGCTCTGCGACTAGTACAGGGATGTTAGGGGCTGTAGCTTCCGGTTTTCAAAACACAGGAACAGGAGAAGTAACCATAGAGCGTTTTATTCCGGCCAATCGGGCTTTTAGACTTTTATCAACCGCGGTGAATACTTCCACAACAATTCGTGATAATTGGCAGGAAGGCGTAAATAATAGTGGTACCGATTTTACACAAGATAACTTGAATCCCAATCCCGGTTATGGAACTCATATTACCGGATCTACCACTGGAGCAAATGGTTTTGATGCAAGCATCTCCGGAAATCCATCTTTGTTTGGTTTTGATAATATGAGCGGCAGTTGGGAGGATATAGAAAATACTGATGTAAATACCTTAACCGCAGGAACTCCTTACCGTTTGTTTGTAAGGGGAAGTAGGGCTACCGATTTAAGCGATAATTCCTCTACACCTACTGCGACCATTTTAAGAACAACCGGACAGTTGGTGACCGGGAATGTGACTACCGATGTATCAAACGATGCAGGTGCATTTAACCTCGTAGGAAATCCTTACCAATCTTCGGTAGATATGAATACCCTCATCGCAAATTCCAATAACATCAACGATGGTTATTATTATATCTTTGATCCTAATATTGGCGAGCAAGGAGCATATGTCACTATTTTACTACCAAGTGGAGCTAGTTCTCCTACGGATACAGGAGTATCGGGAACCTCTGCAGCTAACCAATACTTGCAACCGGGACAAGCAGCTTTTGTAAGAACCCTTGATAATGCTCCGGGAACCCAAGTGATTTTCGAAGAAAATAGTAAAGCGCCTGCACAGTTAACGGATACTTTTAGGCCTGCACAAGATCCCGATGAAAGTCTGTTTATTTACGGACAGCTTTTTACAGAACAAAATATACTTGCCAACGATTTGGCAAATGATTCGTTTTGGTTACGTTTTTCTGAGAACTATTCCAATGAAAAGACGATGCAAGATGCCTTAAAATTATTCAACGCCGATGAAAATATAGGAAGTCTTACCGACAATGAGGTGTTTAGTATAGAAAATAGGGAAATGCCTTATGAAATGGAAGAAATTCCGTTATACAGTAACAATTACACCGCAGAAAACTATAGTTTAAGATTAAATGTGAGCGACTTTGGTGAGCTTCAACCTTACTTAAAAGATAACTTTACCAATGAGTTAATAGCGTTGTCATCTGGGGAGAATGAGATTAGTTTTGTGGTGAATCCTAATGATGAAAGTTCAACCAACCAACGTTTCTCTATTGTTTTTCAGAACAGCAATTTACATACAGCTACATTTGATAAGAATAACCTATTGGTGTATCCTAATCCTGTAAACAACAGTTCTGTGTTTGTTCAATTAACAAATTCGAACCTTGGAGCATGCACCATAAAAGCCTATACTATACTAGGCCAAGAAGTGTATAGCTCAACACACTCCTTCACCCAGCGAAAAAGGTTGGAAATTAAGGAGGCTGCCCATTGGGAGACCGGAGTTTATATGTTACGCATAACCAATGCTAAAAAAACTTACACTACAAAAATTATAATAAACTAAACTTTTCAAGAAAAGTTTTAACGAAAGACCAGCTGAAAAGAAATCATTAGAAATGGCTGCTAGTCTACAACTTAGTTGTAGTTGGGCCTAGGTTAACTACGATGATCCTTTTAGCTGGTCTTTTTTCGTCTCATTTCTTCCGAGAAGCTCTTGCCAAATAAGCTTTCCCTCCACCTAAAATTAAAATTGGTATGCTTATTTAATATTAATTGGTATGCTAAAGATAGGCAAAAGTTTCATCTATTTGAATTGTATAATTCATAAAAACAAAGAGTTTTTTTTGAATATATAGTTTTAATAAGCTTTAATTTTTATCAAATAGAGACATTATGAGAAAAATTTACACACTTTTAATTTTAGTATTCGCATTTACCTTTTCTGTAAATGCGCAAAATTTGGTAATCACTAACGTGGTAGATGGCTCGTGCGGCAACACTAGCAAATTTGTAGAAATCTATGTAAGTGGTACGGTAGATTTAAGCAACTATAAAATGGTGAGACGTTCTAACTCGGGAACCTGGGAAGATGACGGAGTAGATATAGCTTTAACCGATTTAGGGACTAAAACCGATGAGTTTATTTATTTAATTAGGGATTTAGCTACCTTAAATACAGAATTTCCTAGTGCAAATATCACTACCGAAAATTCATTGGTTAATGATGATATTAGCCATAATGGAGATGATTCTTACCGAATTATGGAAATTAGTACGGAAGCAGTCATCGATCAGTTTGGAGGAGATATAGATGGTACCGGAGAAAATTGGGAATATGTAGATTCTTGGGGATCAAGGAATAATGACATGGGGCCCAATCCTACTTTTACCGAGAGCGAGTGGACGTTCTATGGAGTAGATGTGTTAGACGATCAAGGAATCTGTAACGAAAGCGATGCCCTTGAAAATACAGTAACCACTATCGGTACTTACACCAATACCAATTTAAGTGCGCAAAAGTTTAAGCTTGAAAACCTTTCCATTTATCCTAATCCTGTGATTGGAGGAAAACTCTATGTGCAAGCTCCGGAAAATTCAATTAGCAATATTAAGGTTTATAACTTGTTGGGACAGAAAGTACTGGAGCAAAAAATCAACAATGCTTCTATGTTCAATGTAACGAGTCTTCATTCAGGAATCTATCTGGCTTCTTTTGAAACTACGGCTCACCAACGTATTACTAAAAAAGTAATTATAAAATAATATTCATGAAAAATTTAATAACCTACAGCTTAGTGCTTTCAAGCCTCTTCTTTTTGAATGCATGTAGCACGGATGATGTCGAAGGAAGTGAACCCATTTCAGAATCAGAATTAGTAGAAATTCCCGATGCCGCTTTTGCAGAATATATGCTCTACAACGAAACTCCCGGCATCTATAGTGAGGTAGAAAATGATGGCGTACATTATTATTTAGATCCCAATGAAGTAGCTGTCGTGGGGGAGCTTTTGTTAAGTAAAACCAGTAGTAATGTAGAAGCCTTAACGCAAGCTGGATTGGCCACGGCCGAAACAAAGATTACCGATTTAACCGGAATCGAATACTTTGTAGGGCTTCAACATTTGGTGCTTACCTCAAACGATGTAGAAGAGTTGGATCTTACCAATTTAAGCGGATTGGAAGAGTTGGAGATTAACTTCAACTTACTAGGGAGTTTAGACCTTTCCAATAACACCGCCCTTAAGCTGTTACGCTACAAAGGAAGTTCAAGTGCCGATGAAACTCAAAAACTTTCTGGCTTAGATTTGAGTGCCAATACCCAATTGCTGCATTTGCACTTGCCCAACCATAATTTTGTTAGTATCGATTTAAACAATAACCTTCAAATTCAAGAACGTTTAGATATGAGCGGAAATCCCGGTCCCGATGGAGATCCCGATACTCCGGATATTGTGGTTCCTGCCCAAATATATGATCAAGTCCCGGAAGAAAGTAGGTTAGGAGTGGTTTCAGATGCCAGCGTAACCACTACCGTGTATTTATCGGTAAATGAAACCTTAATTGCGGAAGATGGCGGAATGGCAGTCCTTAGTGCTTCTTTAAATGCCGCTACTAATGAAACGGTGACGGTAGAATTAAACTTTGCCGGGAATGCTACCTTAGCTACTGATTATTCGGTAGAAAGTGAAAGCATTACCATTCCTGCAGGAGCTACTGAAGCGAGTATAGAATTAACTGCTATCCAAGATTCAGAAGTAGAGGGAAATGAAACGATTAAAGTGAGCTTGGGTAATATCACCAATGCAGTGGCTGGAGAAAACCAAGAGGTAATCATAACCATTGAAGATGATGATATTGAAGTTTCTTTAATTTTAAATGAAATTTTATACGATCCTTCGAATAATAATTTAGACGGTGATGCTAACGGGGATGGAGTGTATGCTCAAAGTGAAGATGAATTTATAGAACTTTACAACGATTCTTCTTCTCCCTTAGATGTGAGCGGTTTTAAAATATTCGATACCGAAGCTTTAGATAACGATACCCCAAGACATATTGTACCTGATGGAACCATAATTCCAGCCCACGGTGTATTAGTGGTTTTTGGCGGAGGAACGCCTACCGGAAGTTTTGGTGGGGCAGTAGTACAAACCTCTTCTACCGGAGACCTGAACTTAAACAATTCTGGAGATATCCTTACCGTAGAAGATGCCGAGGGAACAGTATTGGTTACGTTTGATATTGAACCTTATTCCAATAACCCCAACGAGTCTTATACAAGAAACCCAGATATCACTGGAGATTTTGTTCAACACGGAGATGTTAATGGCTTGCTTTTCTCTCCGGGCACAAAAGTAGACGGAACCCCATTTTAAAATGAAATGATAACTGAATTTCAACTTTAAGCCTTATGGTCGATATAAAATCTTAATAGGGTTTCATTCGATTTGACGGGCTGGAAGTGAAAACAGCAAAATGCACTAGTGGTAAATAATTAAAAAATTTATTTGAATGTCAGCTTTAGGACCCATCATCGCAGTAATTTTTATTGTACTCGTCGCCATACTTCTTATCAAGAAGTTCTATCCCCATGCGGTATTATTATTTGCAGGATTGGCGATGTTGGTGGTGTCTTATTATTTAGATTATCCGGTTCCTGTCTTAACTGAACCTACCGGTTTCTTTGGTTTTGACTTGTTTCGCTACATTAGCGGTTCTTTTGCAAAAACCAATGCCGGCGTAGGATTAATGATTATGGCCATTGGAGGTTTTGTGGCATATATCGACAAAATAGGAGCTTCTAAATCTTTGGTGTATATCGCCCTAAAGCCTTTGTCGTTATTCAAAAAACGGCCTTATATCGCTGCGTCTTTAGTGATACCTATCGGGCAAATATTGTTTGTTTGTATTCCTTCGGCAGCGGGATTGGGGCTCTTATTAATGGCTTCCGTATTTCCCATCTTAATCAATTTGGGGGTAAGCCGTCTTTCTGCTGTTTCCGTCATCACCGCTTGTACTGCTTTTGGGATTGGACCGGCTTCCGCTATTACGGCGAGTGCCACCACGATTATCGACCAAGATGCTATTTCCTTCTTTTTACAAGATCAGATTCCCTTAGTAATACCACTTAGTATATCGATGATGGTCACCTATTATTTCGTGAATCGCTATTTCGATAAAAAAGATCAAAAAGAAGGGAAGCCGCTAGAGAAAGTTGAAAAACTAGAACTCACCGCTCCTTTGTATTATGCCATTATTCCTGTTTTACCCTTAGTCTTACTAATTGTTTTTTCAGAAATATTCAGCTTTTTTGAAACCGCGATAGTATTGGACACCACCACCGCCATGTTCATTAGCCTTTTTGTCGCTTTGGTTTTTGAATTGCTACGGAAAAGAAATTTCAGGGAAGTGCTGGTCTCTTTAAAAGAGTTTTGGAACGGTATGGGAAATATCTTTAAAACCGTAGTCACCCTTATTATTGCCGCCGATATTTTTTCAAAAGGACTTATCAGTTTAGGCTTTATCGATGGCTTAATGAGCTTGTCTCAACACCTGGGACTAGGGGGCGTGGGAATAGGTATTGTACTCAGCGTCATGATTTTCTTGGCTTCGATGTTAATGGGGAGCGGTAATGCATCCTTCTTTTCCTTTGGACCTTTGGTTCCCAATATCGCTCAGCAACTCGGTGTAAAAAGCAGCTCCATTATTTTGCCCATGCAATTATCGGCTTCTATGGGAAGAACCGTTTCTCCCGTAGCCGGCGTTTTAATTGCTGCAGCGGAATTAGCCAAGGTTTCCACCTTTTCTATTGTTAAACGGAACCTTATTCCGCTAGGCGTGGCTTTAATCATCATGTTAATCTATCATTTTATATAAAAATATATGCTCACACTTATAAAAAATGCAAACGTTTATGCGCCAACTCCACTAGGGAAAAAAGATATCCTAATTGGTGGAGAAAAGATTTTGGCCATACAAGACCATATAGAAGAAAATTCTGCGATTGCTAAAACTTGGGACGCCCAAGGAAAAACCCTTACTTCCGGGTTTATCGACCAACACGTTCATATTATTGGAGCCGGAGGAAAACACGGTTACGAATCCATGACCCCGGAAATTATGATGGGCGAATTTATTTCCTGCGGAACGACCAGCGTAGTTGGCCTACTGGGAACCGATGGAACCGCACGCAGTATAAAAACCTTATACGCCAAAGCCAAAGCTTTGTCTAATGAGGGGATCAGTGCTTATATGTTTACTAGTTATTTCAGCATCGATCCGGTGACGATTACCGGTTCTATTCAAGATGATATGGTGTTTATCGATAAAGTCTTGGGCTGTAAAGTCGCCATTAGTGACGAACGTTCTTCCTATCCAACTGCCACTGAACTTTTAAGACACTTACGTGAAGTACGTGTAGGCGGTCAGATTTCCGGTAAAAAAGGAATCCTGCATATTCACTTGGGAAGAATGACTTCGCAAATCGATATTTTATTGGAACTAGTAGAAAAATATGAATTCCCTATCGAGAACATTTCCCCTACCCACGTAGGACGAACCAAAGCCTTGTTTGACCAATCCTTGAAATTCGCTGAGCTGGGCGGAATGATTGACATCACCACCGGAGGAACCAAATACACCGATCCCTATAAATCGGTATTGTATGCGTTGGAAAAAGGGATTTCCATCGATCAGCTAACCTTTAGTAGTGACGGAAATGCGGGATTAGGGAAAAAAGACGAACACGGAAATTTAATAGGCTTTACCAAAGCCCCTATTCATTTAAATTTTGAACAAACCCGGGCACTTATTAAAGAGGGAGGTTTACCCATAGAAGAAGCCATCAAGCTGATTACCCTTAACCCCGCTAAGAACTTAGCCTTAAAAGAAAAAGGAAAAGTAGCGGTAGGTTTCGATGCAGATTTCTGCTGCTTGGATGATGACTTTAAGCTAACCGATGTCTTTGCCAAGGGAAAATTAATGATGGAAGACCATCAAGTTCTTCAAAAAGGAAATTTTGAACATTAATCAATAGCGATGAAAGCTCTAAAACTTATAATTACTTTCTGGGTATTAAGTGTTCCCTTGTGCGCTTCTGCACAAATCCACTTAGATAAATATACCTTTGGCGAAGGGCTCAACTTTTCGGGAGAGAAAGGTTACTCTATACGTTTAGAAGGCTATGCGCAACCCTATGTAGAAGTAAAGCGTTATGTAGGGAACGACGATAAAGAATTGTACAATCGCTTCCGCATGCGTCGGTTGCGACTAAATTTAAACGGAAAATCGGAAAACGAAAAATTAAGCTATCGTTTAAAAGTAGACTTAAGTGGAACGCCCGAAATTCAAATAGAAGGCGATGACGCCGGAACTTTTCTATTAGATGCGTTTATTTCTTACGATATCACCGATAATATTTCACTCACTTTCGGACAAAAATCAACCCCTACCGATAACCGCGAACTACGCATGAACTCGCAAACCCTACAATTAGTAGAACGCAGTAGGGTAACTTCAGCGTTTAGTACCATTCGGGAATTTGGCCTTTTTGCTGATGCCACTTATAGGCTTCGTGGTGGTTCTTATCTAAAACCTTCCTTAGCCATTACCAATGGCGATGGGCTAAATGTTTTTGACAAAGACCGTGGCGGACTCAAATACGGCGGAAGACTCGATTTTCTTCCCTTTGGTTTGTTTACTTATTTTGGACAATTTCGTCAAGTAGATATGGTTCGCGAGCTTACCCCAAAATTAGTGGTAGGTGTAAATTACAGCTTTAACAACGGGATAAGTAGCCGTCGGGGAAGAGGAAGTGGTAACATTATTTATTTAAATGATGATGACGAAGAAAGCTTACCCGATTATACCAAATACGGTATTGATTTTCTATTTAAATACAAAGGATTTTCCATGATTGGGGAATTTGTAAAATCGACCGCCAGTGTGAGTAACGATATTACCCAACGGGTGAGAAACGATGGGTCTATTTCTTCCAGTTTTGAGGTGAACGGCATTCAGGATGTCAAAAACTATGTAAAAGGAAGAATGATGTTGGGCGAAGGCTATAATCTTCAAGCCGGTTACCTATTTAGGAACTTAATTTCGGTAGATGCCCGATATACGCATTTGAAAGCTGATGAACATTCGTTTTTAAATAATGGTACGTTTTACAACCGACCCAATTACTACACGTTCGGAATCAGTAAATATTTAGAAAGAAATTACGGCGCCAAAGTACAGGCCTCTTTTACCTATATCGATGCCGCGCCGGGGTCTAATGATATTAATGGAAATCCTATTGATGGAAACGAATGGATTGGCCGACTCATCTTTTCAATCGGATTTTAATTTTAATAGCCATGAAAAATTTATTCCTAGTAATACTTATCGCATTCAGTTCTATTTGCTCAGCGCAAATGTTCAGTCCGCAAACAAAAGAAGTTACCGAAAAGTTTTTTCCGGATGTTGAGGTAGAAATCAACACGCCGGCTTTTCACAAGAAAAAAGGCTTTACCACCTATAAGGAAATGATGAATTTTCTGCAACCACTGGTGGATCAACACCCGGAAGAGGTGCAGTTAAAATTTATCGGTAAAAGTCAAAGAGGTTTAGAAATACCGATGCTTACCTTTAACAAAGCAAGTGATACTTCAGAAAAAGACAAAGTAAGGGTTTGGATACAAGCAGGAATCCACGGAGATGAACCTGCCAGTACTGAAGGTATACTTTACCTTATTCAGCAATTATTAACCAATAAAGAATACCAACATTTATTGGATAGATTGGAAATAGGCATTGTCCCGATGGCGAATATTGATGGTTTTAACGATCAAGTGCGGGATGCTAAAAATGGCTTGGACTTAAATCGGGACCAGACCAAATTAAATGCCAGCGAAAGTATTTACCTTAAACAAGCCTTTAGTGATTTTAAGGCGGAAGTAGCTTTAGATTTTCACGAATACCGACCTTTCCGAAGGGATTTTGTACACTACCGCGAATACGGGGTGACCAATCCGTATGATGTGATGTTCCTGTATTCCGGAAACTTAAACGTTCCCAAAAACTTACGGGAATTCACCGAAGATACCTTTGTCGCCAATGCGAAATCTTTATTGAAAGAAAATAACTTACGCGCATACAATTATTTTTCTACATCCGATTGCGAAGGCTATACATGTTATAATTTAGGTTCGGTAAATGCCCGTTCCAGTGCGACTTCCTATGCGCTGGCCAATACGATTTCTACCTTAATAGAAGTACGGGGTGTAGGATTAGGGAAGACCTCTTTTAAACGAAGGGTGATGACTACCTTTTTAGTGGCTAAAGCTTACCTCGAAACCGCTTATAACCATCCAGAAGAGGTGAAAAAGGAGATTGAACAAGCTGTAAATAGTCGCGCTGAGGTAGTGGTGAAATCAAAACGAAAAGTTTCCAGAGAAGAAATGAGCTTTATCGATTTAGCAGAAAATAAATTAGTTACCGAAGAAGTGATTTTACGCAATGCCTTAGCATCTTTTCCCACCTTAACACGGGAGCGACCTACCGCCTATCTAATTTTACCTACCCAAGAGAAACTTATCAAACGCCTCAAGGTATTGGGCTTAGAGGTCGAGCAACTTTCTTCCCCTAAAACTTTAGAAGTGGAAAGTTATGAGATTACCGATTATTATCGGGATTCAAACAAATACGAAAAAGTGCACCGGCAAAAAGTTTCTGTAGCAACGCATACGATAACCAAAACTTTTCCCAAAGGAACCTACGTGGTGTACCTCGACCAGAAAAATGCCGGTTTGGCCATAGAAACCTTAGAGCCGGAAGCCGCAAATAGCTTTTTGTCGTACGACGTGATTGCTACCCAAAAAGGAGAAGAGCTTCCTTATTACAGATATTTAACGCCCCAAAAACTCTAACTAGAATACTTTCATCATGAAAACAACGATAACATACCTCTTATTTTTCTTTACCATTGGAATTATGGCACAAGAAAACGATAGTATTATAAACTCCAACACCGCCGATTTTGAACTGGGAAAAGGTTTACAGTTTAATTTCGAAAACAATAATTATCAATTTAAAATTGGTGGGTTTATTCAACCTTCTTATTCCTATCAAAAAACGGAAGGTATAGATGGCGATAGTCAATTTAATGCCAAACGGACTTATTTTAATATCGGAGGAAAGGCTTTAAAAGAAAAAGTAAGCTTTTTTATACAAACCAATTTTAGTCTTTCAGATCCTTTGTTAGATGCTTGGGTGGCTTATCATCCTACGGAGAATATCCACCTGACGGTAGGACAACAACGAACTTTTACCAATAACCGGGAAATGACCTTTGATGAAGATAAATTTCAGTTCACTACCCGAAGTTTGTTGAGTACTGAATTAAGTAATACCGGACGTGAATTTGGAGTGTTTGTCGATGGTGAATTTTTGTTAGGATCTGTAGGTTTGCATCCGCAAATTGCAGTGACTTCCGGCGATGGAAGAAACTCCTTTGGTGCCGATTCACGGGATACCGATAGGGGCGGACTCAAATATGGTGGCCGATTAGATGTGTATCCTTTAGGCTATTTTAAAAAGGGAAATGCTAAGCTTACCGCAGATTTGCTGCATGAAGAACATTTAAAAATGGTGATTGGCGGTGCCGCCAGTTACAATGATGGGACCAGTAATGCCGTAGGAGAAGGTCATAACGATTTTGTGATTTATGAAGAAAACGGAAAACCCCAATTACCGGATTACCGTAAGCTGTATGCAGATGTACTTTTAAAGTACCAAGGTTTCTCTTTTTTAGCAGAGTACGCCAATGCTTCGGCAACCGGGTTGGAAGAAACCTTTGTTAATGAAGCAGGGACCGTTGCCTTACAACCACAACAAATTAGTAGCTATTTGGCTTTGGGAGATGCTTATAACTTACAAGCAGGTTATGTCACATTATCCGGTTTAGCTTTCGATCTTCGCTATACAAGTATAAGTCCAGAATTTGAAGATTATGCGGGCTCGGTCTTAACCGATAAAAAAGCCTATACCTTTGGGTTTACGAAATATTTTAAAGGCAATGATTTAAAAGTACAAACTGCTTTTTCTTCCATCGAGCAAAATGAGGTGAATACTTTTCGAGCAGAATTAGTGTTACAGGTGGTTTTTTAAAAAATAATTAGTATTATCGAGCTTACATTTGTTCCGTTAATAGAATACGTTGATGAATGTCAGTTCGAGCCTTTCGATAAAGCTCAAGACAAGCTTAGTCGAGAACTTATTAAAATCTAGAATACTAATTGGCCATACTAGATGAGAGTCCATGTCAAGCCTTCCTGTGGTAGAATAGGTAAGGAATGAAGCAGATCGAAAGAATTACAAATTGTATTTTTACAAAGCTATGTTCAATAACCTAAAAGAAAAGAGCGGCCTCCTAGCAACAGTCTTAGGACCTCTTGTGTTTATCATCATACAATCTACGAATGCACCTGAAGGTTTAAGTCCTGAGGGCTTTAACTTGTTAGGCATAACCCTTTGGATGGCGATCTGGTGGGTTTTTGAAGCTGTGCCCATCGCGGTAACGGCTTTGTTGCCCGTGATTTTATTTCCTTTATTTGGGATTTTACCTATTCAGGAAGCCACTGAACAATACGGACATAAATATGTGTTTTTATATATGGGTGGTTTTATTTTGGCCATCGCTATTGAACGCTGGAATTTACACCGAAGAATCGCCTTACAGATCATTAAAGCCATTGGTTCTAAAGCTTCCTACCTCATTTTAGGCTTTATGGTGGCGACGGCTTTCCTTTCTATGTGGATTTCCAATACCGCAACGACGGTGATGATGTTACCCATTGCAATTGCCATTACCAATCAGATTAAACAAAATTCAGCTGAAAATAAGAGCACTTCCTATTTCTCTAAAGCTTTGATGTTGGGGATTGCCTATAGTGCTTCTATTGGGGGAATAGCCACCTTAATAGGAACACCACCTAACTTAGTCTTGGCGGGAGTTTTAGAAAATACCTATGGGGTGAAAATCAGTTTTTTTGATTGGATGAAATTTGCCTTGCCCGTATCGGTCATTTTATTGATGATTTGTTGGAAATACCTCACCTCTTTTGCTTTTAAGCTGAAAGACTTAAAGTTTATCAATAGCAAGGAACAGATCAATGGAATGCTAAAGGAAATCGGAAAGATTTCTTATGAAGAAAAAGCGGTAGGACTTATTTTCTTACTGGCTGCACTAGGTTGGATTTTTAGGTCCTTGCTGGAAAAAGTAATTCCGGGACTGGACGATACCATTATCGCTATTGGAGCCGCTATTTTACTTTTTCTTATCCCCACCAAAAAACGGAACCGAAAACTATTGACTTGGGACGAAGCTGTAAAAATACCTTGGGGCATTATTATCTTATTTGGCGGAGGAATGGCGTTGGCCGAAGGATTTACGTCTACCGGATTGGCCAATTGGATTGCCGGGAAAATTACCTTGTTTGAAGGCGTTTCCCTCATCGTATTGATTCTAGTGCTTTCGGCCATGGTCAACTTTTTAACCGAAGTCACTTCCAACTTGGCTACCACCGCGATGCTATTGCCCATTTTGGCACCCGTTGCTTTGAGTTTTAATGTACATCCGTAATGATTATGGTTGCCGTGACCTTATCGGCTTCTTGTGCGTTTATGTTACCCGTGGCGACGCCTCCCAATGCGATTGTATTTGGCTCCGGCTATTTACGAATTCCCGATATGGTGAAAAAAGGTTTTTTGATGAATATTATTTCCATCCTTTTGATCACACTGGTGATTTATTATTACCTACCCATCGCACTACAACTCGATACCGTGGAATTCCCGGAGTTTTTGAGGTGAGATTGTGGTGAAGGTTTTTTAAATAAAATTGAGTTTATGTGTTTTTTATTTTTATTCCGTCAAAGAAATAGTCCAAAATATACTTATCAAAATTGTCTAAATTTTTAGTCCGTTCAATTGTTGTTTCTTTCCCAATCTCATTTAATTGAGCTATAGCACTATGAATTGTTAATTCACTGTCAAAGAAATTCATTACTTCTGATTCGTGTAATTTCTTCGAAATCATACGTGGTAAACCATATTCCTCAAGTTGGAAGACAACTTTTGGAAGAAATGCTTGAGAACACAAAGTCATAAACCTTGTAATGTCATAACTTTTACTCTTTAAAATCCTTTTTTGTAATGAGTTCAAATCTTGAAGTAATGCTGAAAATTTATAAGTTATGTTTCTCTCCAATTTAAAGAAATCATCAATTCCGACATCATAATCTTCAAGTTCCTTTAGTAGCTCCGGAATTGATTTTCTCCAATTGTAAGCAATGATTTTTATGAACTCAACAAAGGTTTTGTGGCCTGTATCCCAATTTCCTGGTTGTAGCTTTATAATTTTATATAGTAACCTATCCCAATTTTCAGGTTTGAATTCATTTAAGTAATATAAACCATTCCATTCGTCAGGATTTTTAGTTAAGTCAATTGCAATAGTCTTTATCAAATCAGAGTTACTTGACTGAAACACAGATTCAGATTTTAATTCTTCATAGACTTGAACGCCAATTAGTTCAGACATTTCCTCATTGTAAAGTTTTAGTTTTGCAACCTGTTCTTTGGTTAAAAGACCTTCATACTTGGGCTCATCTAAATCTCCTAAAATTTCGTCTGGAAAAGGTATGTCTAATTGAGTTTGTCCTTCTTCTGGTGGTTGTTCCAAAATGTAAATTTTACCAATAAAGTGTTTAAACATTCTGCCACCTCTACCAATTATGTTTTTATATGTGAAATCGTCTAATTTGGCAATACCTTTTCTGTTTCTCCAAATTATTACGTTTTCAGCAGATGTATTTACACCTTCAATTATTGAAGAAGTAGAGATTAAATTTCTAATTCCATTTTCTTCCTCAAATAGCTTTACTTGAATTTGGCTTAATGAACGGTGCAACCTTCCATTGTGTACACCAATTTCACGGCTAATTAATTTTGTCAAACTCCAATTGACATCATAATTTTTAGATAGCCAATCTGAAAACATTTCAAGAAGTTCATTTTCTACAGGTTCGTATGTGTCAAGAAATAAGTTAGTTAAGCTGTCAATGTTGGAATATGTTCCTGCATAAATTAATGACTTGCCTTTGTTGTTAGATAAAATTTCTAACAGCTTACCACTCTTTTCTTCATTGTTGTTTATCTGATTATAGAGTTCGTGTTTTTCTAAATAGACTGTATTAAAATCAAGTCTTATAAACTCCATATCTTCTGTGAATGGATTGCTGTCTAAAGAGGTGATGTTTGGTGCTAAATAATATTTTTGGTTAGATTTTGCCCCAAGCTTTATCATTGCTCTTATTAAACTTGGTGAACGTTCTTTGTCAAATTTACTACTGGCTTTATAAAATTCATCAACTATCATAATGTCGAAGGATTCAATGATATTGATATAATTCATAGCCCTTTCTTGAGGAAATATGAAAATGTTTTTGTCTGATAACTCTACGTCAGAAGTTGTTATGATTTTGTATTCGTGTGCAAATTTTTTATAAAGTCTTCTTCTTGTTTCGTCTGTTAATGCTAATGTTGGTACAATTATTAAAACATTATTTGGTTTTTTGATTTTAATATAGGCATCAATTACAAAGCTTTTTCCGAAACTGGTTGGTGCACTAACTGCAATGTTTTTTCCTTCTAAAAGCCTTTTAAGTAAGAATGACTGCTCCCGATGAAGAGTTAATGGTTTTTCTTCGCCAACATCTACTTTAAATGCGTTATAAATAAATCGTTCTTCCCAATTTGATGTCTCTGGTTCTAAATATGGAAAAAGACCAGTTTCTCTTATTAAATGATTTACTAATGGATTATATGCTAAATCATTATTGCTATGGTAATCCAACAACTTAATAAGTTCTTGTCTGGCTTCATTTTCTTGATTAGAAATAAGAAGTCCGTTTATTATATGGCATTGGTTAAAAACTTGTTCTTGCATATCTAATCTCTATAAGCTTTTGCTATTTGAATGAATTTATTCACGATTTTTTCCTTTTCTGCTACAGGGAATAGGATTATATGAAAATTGATTTTTTCATATAAATGCACGTCAGTGCATTTATTGATTTGTTTTTTGAAATATTGTGTTGCTCTATCTTTGTGATAGTCAATTACTGTTTGTTTATATTCATCTGTTAAATCCGTACCTGACTTTGTATGTTCACACTCATACAATAGCAAAATCGGAATATTTAAAATTGGTTTTATTTTATCTATTGATTCAGTTTGCGAAAGACTTGCTTTTATCTTCGTTCTTAAATCATCCGAGATTTCTTCTAAATCGTTGATGTCACTCAAATTAGTTATAATGCTATTTTCTTTTTTGATTTTCTCTAAACTAATTGAGTCTTTTACGGAAGCGACAATTGTGTCTAATCTAGCGTTTTCAATACTATTGTAAAATTTAGATTCTCCAAACCAAAGTGAAAAAGTATCTTCAGATTCTATGACAATGTGAACACTATCTGAACCTTTAGCTTCATCTCCTGTGTTTTGCTTATAAAATATTTTCGGCACGATTGGAAGTGCAGAATAGTGGTCTTTCATTATTCCATAAAGCACAATTTCCGCAATTTCACTTCCTCTACCTATTGCGTCTACGGATTCCACTAATCGTAGTTTCTTTGCCGATTCAGCGAGTATTGAACCTGCACCATCACTTAATAAAGCTTGTCTTTCACTATGACTTAAAGCAGTTTCTGTGATATTGTCCCAAACAAATTTTTGAAACTGTTCGTATCTCCATTCTCCGTTTTCAAAGTCGTTTATTATTCCAAGAACTGATTTGTTGTCAGTCGGACTTAAAGTGCCGTCTAATTTAACGTCATCAAATATGTTATTTATGATAATTTCAAATTTCATTCTCGGTTTTCTTTAATGAAGTTCAGGTTTTTGCGTTTATTTAAACTTAAACCTTGATAAGGTGGTTATAAATTTAACATTTATTTTTAAATATAGTTTACGGAAAACCGTAAAAATTATGATTTATTCAATGAAGTATTGTTAATTTTAGTAAAAAAGAGTAGAAGCTAGCAAAAACCGTGAAGAAAATAGTTTAGTGATTGTTGGTTAACATTTCTGGCGTAGCCACTGTTCTAAAGCCTACATGGTCAGAGCCAGAATCAGGACGCATTCCCATTTTAGCAGAAATATGGAAACTGGCACAATAAGAACAACCGCCATCACTGTTGATAAGCTTAGAAGTGTCTCATTAACTATATTTGCTTTCCTCCCCTCAAACTTAAGGATAGGCCTAGGCAGCCTCAAAGAAACTACGGAGAAACTATGGCTTTGCTAATTTTTGAGTATACTTTTTTACTTTGACTAAAATCGTACTATTTCTGACAGTTGTTATATCTCTTTATTGATATTTATGAATTAGGTTTGGATGGTAAATTACAGCTAATGGTTTGTGTATAGCTTCGTTCTAGAAAATCAACTATGATTTTCCGCCATAACCGAAAGATAACAAATTAGCGTTGAATTCCGGTAAAAAATTAAATCGCAATGAATTATAGCTGTTGTACTTGTTGTACAAGTTAGTAAAAAGTTTAATTTCATTTACTGCAAGGCAAAAAGAACTATTAGGAAAGAATAGAAAATTAGGAAGTTTTAATTTCTTATTTAGTTGAGGTCAGCTAAAGTTTGGTAGAAATAGTTTAGTGGGTATTGACAAATATTTCATGAGTAGAAATGGCTATACAACCTCCATGTTCGGACTCGAGATTTCTTCTTTTAACTGATAACTCATTTTTATACTCCCGTTCAACTCCCATAGATATAAATACTCCTAGGCTAAAGAAAAAGATCGCAATTAGCAAAATCATGAGTTCTATAAAACCAACTATTATTCGCTCTTTAACAAAATTCCAAATGGCAGAAAACATCAGTATTACTGCCGAAAGATATATTAAATAGAATCTATCATCCTTATTTTCTAGTATTGAAACTCCTATTGAAAATAAGAAGAAAATCGTAGGGAGCCATCTCTTCATACCATTAACTATACGTTACTAAAAAATTGAATTCAATAGAACTTCAAGGTTTCCTTTTGAAAGTTCATTTAAAACACTGTTAGGTTAAGGCAACTCAAAACCTCAAGAAATGAATAGTGCTAAAAACATTTCGTGTTTTGTTATGTAGGGTTTGTGCGACCAGTTATTTTTAGATTTTAAAGTTAATCATATCTGTATGTTGAATTGTTGAGAATCCATTTTTTTTTATTAATTAGTAATGTCAAGCCAACTTTGAAAAATGCTTTTGAGTTATTTGGTCTTTTTCAAAACGATAATACATCATTCCTGCTTGTGAAATCGAAATCGCCTCCATGCCTTTTATATAGTCAAAATTAATATTTTCTGAACTGTATTGAAGATTAACTGACCAATCATTATCAGGTTCTTTGTAGACAAAATAATAATATTCTTTATCTGCCATTAGCTTTGGTACTTCATCAAAGCCAAGATGGAACCAAACTGGTTTTACATATTTTGAGTTGTTAAATTCTTCTAGAGTTAATGGGTTTTCTAAAAGCTGCCATTTATCCTGTTCAGGATAATGGGTGAGGATTAACCATTCCGGATTTATATCAAAGTAATATTCGGATTGATTTGGGTCATTTGAATTTGCCCAAGTTGTATCCACCAACATCTATTCATTATTTAACTTTACCGCATTCCATCCGTGTCGAAAATTCTGATCTTTATTTAAATCGACATAGCCTAAACAAACTGCTTTGCGATTTTCATACACATAATACTCATCTTGGCTATCAAAAAACTCTTTTAAAGAGATTATACCTTGTTCAATTTGTTTTAAAGTTTGGGAATCATAGTTAATGTTTTTGCCTATCCAAAGGAAAAAGAAGTTTGCCAATTCTTTTTTAGATTCAATTCTCTCAGCTACAAAATCCGTCAACTCCCATATATCAAGTTTCGTGTTGTTTGTTTCTTCGATCAACAATTCTACATCAGTTGATTGACTTGATACACTTAACTAGATGAAGAAAATAATTATTGAAAGTAATAGGCGTTTTATTACAACTGATGGTGATGGTATCAGATATTGGTAGTTACGAGGGGTAGCGCTTAACTTTGCAAGTACGTACCTAACTGAAAATCCCGAAGCTCCGGAACGCGAGGATTTTTACAAGTAGGTGCATACAAGCAATTATTTACGGTCATTTTTGTAGTACGTTGGTATGAATACTTATTGGATTATTACTTTCTTGGTGATGGTGTTACCCGTTTTAAAAGTTATTTTAAAAAAATATACCTGAGGTGGTAATTCTATATTCAATTGGTGGGCCCCTTCGTTAAGAGCTAAATTTTTATAAATGAATTGACCTTGTAAGTTCAAAATATTTAAAATTCCATCTTGGGGACTTTTCAAAAACAAATTTTCGGTGGAGGGGTTGGGGTAAATTTTTACTGAATTATGAGTGACTAAATGCTTGGGAGTGGATAAAGTCAAATTATTTTCCTGAACCGATAAATCTGCTGACCAAATTATATCAGCTAACCCATCATTATTCATATCCTCAGAATGAATAACGCTAATTATAGTTTCTGCGTCTTGAATTAATGTTGGGTCGTCAAAATTACCAAAGCTATCGTTTGTATATAAATATAGATCTTGATTTTGAATAATTATAAAATCAAGATCATTATCGTGATCAAAATCATTTAATGTAGCAGATCTTATATTCGTTACCGCTGAGTCTATGGTTTGTAAATTGGAAAAATTTCCATTGCCGTCATTTTCCATCCATACCACACCGGTAGAGTTGTTTCCTTCCCTCAATAAATCTACATCGCCATCATTGTCTAAATCGGCTAAACGTAAGAATAAACTAAAAGTACCCGTGGTTTGGCCGAGCTGACTACTTCTAGTGGAATCGTAGCTCAATACCCCACTATTGTTCTTATAGACAGATACATTACTACCACCAGTAATAACATCTTGAAAACCATCTGAGTCAATATCTGCGACGGTAATATCAAAAAAGTCTTCTAAAGGTCCTGCGATAGTTTGAGATGTAAAATTGGCTACCCCATCATTATAATATACGTTAAAAGTGGTGCCCCCAATAGCAATAATATCTAAGTCGTTGTCATTATCGATATCAGTTACACTAATATCACTTTCGAAAAAAGTAAAGGTATCTAGTACTTGTGGAGAAAATGATAATGCATTATTCACATAAAAGGTTACAGAATTTGTAGCATCACCAATACTAACAATGTCAAGCCAATTATCATTATTGAAATCACCTACCGATATATTAGTAACTTGACTATTACCGGTGGCAATTGGAATTTCCGTACCAAAATTGAAATCTCCTTGATTCAAATAGTAAGAAATAAGCGTATTGGCGGAAAACTTTTTTGTAATTATAAGGTCTTCTAAACCGTCGTTATTTATATCAGCTGTGATGATATTCGTTATTAAGCCGGTGTTTGAATCAATAAGAATTGGATTAGAAAACTGCGCCCATAAATTTGAGGTAAATAGTAATGAAATAGTCAATACCAAATAAATCGAAAGTTTAGGGGTATTCATTTTTTTATTTTTATATGTTGTTAAACCTGCTACCATACGCGAATAAACGATAGCGTTTATTTACACTTTACCGATTTAAATATAAAAATTTTTAACATACCTGCGTGTTTGTTTTTTTAAAAGCGACAAGGCTAAAAGGAATCTTAGGCGAGAATGATAAGGGTGAGGTTAAAAGTAAGATAATTTATTTCTTTAACTCTTCAATTAAATTTTCAAGTTGATTGATAGGCATTTTTACCACAGAGGTAATTTGACCATCTTCGCCATTTATGCTTAAAACCCCAACCTGATCATCTTCGTAACCTACGGCTGAAACACTGTACTTGTTGTCTTTCTTATTGGTAATGCTCGTTTTTCCATCTTTAAACCAGCCATAATCTGCTTCATACTCGATATGCTTGTCAAAAAAAGAGATTTTTTCAGATCCATAGGAGTTCCATAAAGCAACTCTTAAAATATAGAATCCCAATAGACCAAAAGCTCCTGCGGCAATTAGATAGCCAATATGAAACCTACCGCCATTAACAATCAAATTATAAATAAATAGTAATGGGAGAGCAAATGAGATGAAAGCCATAGGGAACATAAATGCACGAAAGAAAAGGGGAGGCTTTTTAGTGGTAAGAATCACTGAGTTTTCTTTAAGATGATATTGTTTTTCAGCTTTTTTGCTCAACTTCAATATATTTTTATTTTCTGTTGCTATCCTTTCTCAACATTTCTGGAGTTGCCACGGTTCTAAAGCCTACATGGTCAGAGCCAGAATCAGGACTCATTCCCATTTTGGCAGAAATCCGAAAACTTGCGCAATAAGAAGCGTGGCATAAAAAGCTTCCGCCTTTAATTACTTGTTCTTCTTGATACGGGTTTTGTGGACTGTAACCTTTCTCGGCGCCTTGGGGATTGTTGATCACTTGGTTTTTGTCGAGTTGCTGGTAATAATTCACATTAAACTTATCGCTGGTCCACTCCCATACATTTCCCATCATATCGTAAATACCAATACTGTTGGGAGGAAAAGATGCTACTGGTGATACATATTTAAAACCATCTTCAGAGATGTTTTGGGTAGGGAAAACACCTTGCCAGGTGTTGGCATGTTGGGTTAACACTTCCGGGTCATTGCCCCACGTAAAAATTTGATCGGTATATTTTCCTTGAGCGGCAGCTTCCCATTCAGCTTCGGTAGGCAGCCTTCGGTTTGCCCATTCACAATAAGCCAAGGCGTCTTCATAGGCAATATGGACCACCGGTAAATTTTCTTTTCCTTCAATAGTGCTTCCCTCGCCATAAGGGTGTTTCCAGTTGGCACCGAGTTGCCAGGTCCACCATTGTGTGTAATTATTCATGGAAGCAACTTGCTCTACCGATTTATCGAAGGTTAAACTTCCCGGTTGCAAGATAGAATCTGCCGGTTTGGGAGTGCCGGGAGGCAATTGTTTTTTCATTTCTTCCCAATCGATAGGGCGTTCGGCAACGGTTGTATAACCGGTGGCTTCTACAAATTTTTGAAATTGTTGATTGGTGACTTCATGGGCATCGATAAAAAAACCATCCACATGAACTTGATGCGCCGGTTTTTCTCGTCTCATTGCCATAGGATCTCCGGGTTTGGCTCCTTGAGTAAAGGTTTTTCCTCCGACCCAGACCATTCCTTCCGGGGTTTTGAGGTGAGCAGGTTGCTCTTCAATGGCGGTAGTTTCTTTTACAGAAGATGCTTCCTTGGTGTTTTTTGGGGATGAATTGGTTTCTTTACAGCTGATGCAAAAGAATACCAGGCTTACTAGTAGGAGGGGATGGAAATAAATTTTCATAAGTATTTTTTTCAACTTGCCAAAAAGCTAATTGGAGGTATCCAATCTATTTTCAAAGATACAAGGAAGTAGATAATTTTAATAGTTGAAACAACTAAATATCACACTTTTGCCGAGTTCACGATTTTACCTCCCAATGCTTGAATATCGCGTTTGGCTTGAGCAAAGTCTTCTTCGTTAAGGGCTTTGGTCGCATCTTCAATGAGATAGGAAACAAAGCCTTCTTTAAGCGCATCTTTCACGGTAAAACTCACACAGATGTCGGCTGCAAGTCCGCAGAAATACAATTCGGTAGCTTGCTTTTCTCGGAGATAGCCTGCCAATCCGGTCGATTTTAAATGGGCATTATCATAAAAACCGCTATAACTATCAATCATAGGATGAGTACCTTTTCTAAAAATAGCTTCTATCTTTTCAGTCTGTAAATCTTTATGAAAATCGGCGCCACTCGTATTTTGGATGCAATGTGCCGGCCATAGGGTTTGTTTAATCCCTTCCACTTGAATGCTTTCAAACTCATTTTTTCCTAAATGATTTTTTGCAAGGCTAATATGGTTTTCTGGATGCCAGTCTTGCGTGGCAATCACTAACTCAAATTGGGGAAGGATTTGATTGATCACCGGGATAATTTTATTGCCTTGGGGAACTGCTAAGCTTCCGCCCGGCATAAAATCGTTTTGAGCGTCGATAATGATTAAAACTTTCATAGGTTAATTTTTATGGGAGCGGATTAATTTATCGCGTTCTTGTTTTAAGGCATCACTAATCCCCACTTTGTAAATATGCGGGTTGTCGAAACGTTTATATTCTAACGGAAGTAAGGATAAACGTTGTTTACGAAAGGCTGCAATTTCTTGTAAGGAAGGCGAGGGGTTTACTTTTTTCCCATTTTCCATCACGACGTGTAAAAGAGGTTCTTGTTTAAAATGTTCCACCTTTAGGTTTTTGTAAGGCTCAAAAGGGTGATTCATTTGCGTTATGTGTACTTCCTCTTCCATGGCTATCACATCGGCTCCGCTAAAGTTGCCGTGTTCATCGTAGGTTCTAAATACTTGTTTACGATGAGGAATGGTGGTTTTTGCTAAGCTTTCTGAGATTTTAATTCGTGGTTTTCCAGCAGCAAAAGCTAATTTATAAACGCCGTCCAAGGCGCCATCGGGTTTCCCTATCACTAGATTGGTGCCTACGCCATAAATATCAATAGGCGCATTTTGTTCTTGTAAACTTTTAATGACAAATTCATCTAATTGATTCGACGCAGCGATTTTTACATACGATAAACCGGCATCATCCAATAGTTTTCGGCTTTTTCTAGCAAAATAGGCTAAATCTCCACTATCTAAGCGAATGGCCAATAACCGATTCCCTCGGGCTTCCATTTCTTTGGCGACGCTAATCGCATGGGGGACGCCACTTTTTAGCGTATCATAAGTATCTACTAACAATACACAATTTTTGGGTCGGTTAGTTGCAAAATCCCGAAAAGCTTCTAATTCACTATCATAACTTTGAATAAAAGAATGGGCCATAGTGCCCGAAATAGGAATGTTGAAATCCTTTCCCGCACTCACATTGCTAGTGCCATCAAAACCTCCGATGACGGCTGCTTTACTGGCGTAATAACCACCCGGTCCTTGTGCTCGTCGCAGTCCAAAATCTAACAAGGTTTTTTCTTGAGCAATAAGTTTAATACGGCTGGCTTTGGTAGCAATTAAGGTCTGGAAATTTAATAAATTCAGTAGAATGGTTTCTATGAGTTGTGCTTCAATAATAGTGGCTTCCACTTGTAAAATTGGAGAGGTAGCAAAAACTACTTCTCCTTCTTGACATGCGCGGATCTTTCCGGAGAACCGAAAGTCTGCTAGGTAGTTTACAAATGACTCGTCAAAATCCTGCGTTTTTAAATAAGCGATATCTTCTTTACTGAAGGATAGGTTTTCCAAAAGTTCCAGAAAATCATGAAGTCCGGCAAAAATGGCGAAGCCACCTTGGTAAGGGATTTTCCGAAAGAAATAATCGAAAACCGCTTTTTCTTGGGTTTTGCCTTTTAGAAAATAGACCTGTGCCATACTCAGTTGGTAAAGGTCGGTATAGGTAAGTGTGAAATTGAACATTGGGTAAGGGCTTTCTACAAAATTAGTTATTGTTGAACAGTTTTTGCAGGTCACAATGCTAAAAATGAATTAAAAAAAACCTCCATCTTCTATAGAGAATGGAGGTTTTTCTAATTCATCAATTTTTTTTGTTTTATCGAATTACTCGAATTTCTGAGCTTACATCGTTTAGTTGGCCTTTAAGGAACTTACCAAAATAGACTAACTCTTTTCCTTGATAGTTGCTAAAGTTTTTATCTAATTCTTTTTCCGCTTCTTTTAAGGAATAAGAATACACTTTAATATCGCTATAAAAAGAGTTTTGATTTTCTTGTTTTATACCAATTTGGATAGTTCTGGTTTCTTGATTGTAATTGGCATACTTTGCTTTTAAAGTATATCGAATCAATTCTACAAATTCATCGGATAGTTGCTGGCAATTTTCACAGTTTTCAACATATTGCTTTACCAAGGTTTTTAATCCGTTTTTAATTTCATATTCTGTCAGATACGCCGTCATTGCTTTTGTGTTTTTTGATTTCTGGGGATAAAAGTAGAAAGAATATTTTATTCCGAAAACGTTTTCGTAATCTTTTAACTGCTCGGCTTAAATTTTTATTAATGCGTAAACTAAAAGTTATCTAAATTCTGATAACTTAAATTTAAGAAGCTTTAAAATGAAAATTTGGAAATGAAAACTTTGCTTACTTTTCTGATTTTTAAGTATCTATTAGCGATTTTAAATAATTGTTTTAATTTCTTATTTATAGAAACATTATCATAAAAACACTTTATTTATGTATGAAATATCTCTGTGCTTTCCCCTCGAAATTAACTTTTAATTGGGTAGGTCTTGCTTAATCTCTGCAATGTATAATTGTACGGCGACCACCCGGGGTATTTCTCCGCCAACGGATCGACACTTAACCAAATACTCCATTTGGGGTCGTCTATTATTATTAATCATTCCACCTGTCTTCTATCTCTTTTTCTTTTAGCACTTTAGGGTTTGGTGTTGGCTTTTTTCTGTTATTATTCTCTGTAAATAATTTTTTTCCTTTTTTAAAGCCATCTTCTGGATATTTTATTACCCAATCATTATTTTCTAAATCAGAATATTTATAGTGATGAACTTGATAATCACCTAATTTTAATAAACTATCACTTTTATTTTTATTACTCGCCTCATATTTATTATCCAAGAAAACATAATCACTAAATATTACTACGCTAAGAATACTATCACTAGAATCTTCAAATTCTGATTCCCAACTATAAAGCTTCCCTATTCTTTCCTTACTTTTTGATTTTATTTTTCTTAGCCCAACCATAGTTTCTTTAACATCTTTATTAATAAAAATCATCCTGACAAAAATATCATCTGAACTGTTATTGTAAACTAGCATTCTATTATCCATGGGATCGCAACTTAAAATCAATAAAGTTAAAGTGACTATATAAGCTATATTGTATTTTTTCATAACAACTACCTCTTCTTTAATGTTTTATTATCACTCCATTCCCCCCCTAGACGATTAGCACGTTTCTCGGTTGTTGAACCTTTATGACTTTTATTTCCAAAAGTGCTTTCTGTTGCACTTTTTAAACTTGGCCAGCCTATCTCTTGTAAATACTTTGTCTTATTGTATTTAAAATGAAATTTATAGTCTAAATAATGACCATATTCGTGATCTAAAGTATTAGCTCCTTCCATGTCTGGATTAGTGATAATCAAGTTCCCTAAGGTAATAGCGCCATTCATATGTTCAGAACTATATATTTTAACTCCTGGATATTTTTCTGGGTCACTTATATCCTTAACCTCTGAAAAGGTAACAGCAGACATTTTTTCAAAACCTGCTAATAAAGGTGCTGCTACTGACCAAATAGTTTTAGAAGGATCGTATTCATCATCAGGTTCCATCCCGGAAAGATCAAAAATAATAGAGTAATCACCTACAGGTTCCGCATATTGATCCGCAGAATAATAACCTTGAAAAGATCCATCTTTTGGACTATAATGTTCATATTTACCTTCATCTTCATTCCAGAAATAGTCCCCAGTATCATCTGCAAACCAGTCCAGTCCGTTTACAGGTGGCTCTTCCACTACCATCCCCGTAGGATCGGTAAAATTGACCGGGTTTTG
>CETR01103228.1_pt1 | contig 46005 bp, 41 predicted proteins | sample 531281 | NCBI WGS metagenome assembly CETR01 (sample SAMEA2622568, study PRJEB7988) | marine metagenome | biome: marine biome (ENVO:00000447); feature: mesopelagic zone (ENVO:00000213); material: "saline water (ENVO:00002010), including plankton (ENVO:xxxxxxxx)" | depth 696 m
TTTTGGAATTACGATACTGCTGTTTCGAATATATTTGCTGTTTCCAAGGTTTCTCTGATGGCATTTCTTTGCTTCATGAGTAAACTTTCAGTGGACGGCGGCAATACAAAATCCTTATCGTGCAATATGTCGTTGTAAGTCTCTATGGCTTCTTTCTCGCCTCGATTAACTTCTTCCAACATTGCTTCTTCATTATTATTGGAAAATAACGATTTGAAATCGACCCAAGAACGGTGTAAGGTCCCTTTCGCACTGCCTCCTTTTTCAGGACTTTGTCCAAAAGCTTTGATTTCAGCCTTGAGTTCGTGTCCAAAATCATATCTCTGTTTGGCACGGTCCATAAAGAATTGTTTTATGGTCTTGTTATCCACCTTTTCGGCTGCTTGTTTAAATCCTTTTTCAGCATCATAGGTTCTTTCCAAAAGTTCGTTCAGTTTGTTCGACATTTCTACAGTGTACTTCATAATCTCTCTTCATTTTATCGGTTAAAGGCCATCGACTCTCGATGACTTCACTATATAAGATAAGGTTAAGTGTCGGAATAACAAAAAGTTACAGTGCTTTATAATAGATTTAACGGGATAGGTTTCAGTTGTTAAGGGCTTTTAACTTTTTTTGCTTTAATCGCTGTGCCATAAACAAATAAGTGTATATTTGCACCCGCTTTACGAATAAGCGATTAAAAAGAATTAATAATCAGGGTCGGGCACCCTACAAATTAATGTGATATGCCAGTTAAAATCAGACTTCAAAGACACGGTAAAAAAGGTAAACCATTCTATTGGGTGGTCGCTGCGGATGTAAGAGCGAAAAGAGACGGTAAGTTTTTGGAAAAATTGGGTACTTACAACCCAAACACCAATCCAGCCACAATCAATCTTGATGTTGACGGTGCCGTGAAATGGTTGCAGAACGGAGCACAGCCAACCGATACCGCCAAAGCAATTCTTTCTTATAAAGGTGTAATGATGAAGCATCACTTGGCAGGTGGTGTACGCAAAGGTGCATTGACAGAAGAGCAAGCTGAGGAAAAATTCAACGCTTGGTTGGAAGAGAAAGAGCAAAAAATCCAAGCCAAGAAAGATGGTTTGAGCAAAGCAGAAGCAGAAGCTAGAGCAAAAGCTTTGGAAGCTGAAAAAGAAGTAAGTGCCAAAAGAGCTGCTGCTGCATTGCCAGAAGAAGAAGTAGCTGAGGAGGCTGCCGAAGAAACCGCTGAAGCTGCAACTGAGGAAGCTACTGCAGAAGCACCAGCCGAAGAGGCTCCTGCTGCTGAAGAAGCTGCCAAAGAAGAAGAATAGAAACTTAGGACGATGCGTAAGGAAGACTGTTTCTACCTGGGCAAAGTCGTTTCAAAATATAGTTTTAAGGGCGAGGTATTGGTCAAATTGGATACCGATGAGCCCGAGAGCTACGAAAATATGGAATCAGTGCTTGTTTCATTGGGAAACAACCTGATTCCATTTTTTATTGATAGATGCCGATTGCATAAATCCAATCTACTCCGTATCGATTTTGAAGAGGTCAAGGACGAACCTTCGGCGGATAAATTGATTGGGTCTGAATTATACCTTCCTTTGACGATGTTGCCCCCTCTTAGAGGAAATAGATTCTACTATCACGAAGTCATCGGTTTTACCATTTTGGATGAGGTTCACGGCGATATAGGCATTGTTGAATCCGTAAATGATAGTGCTTCCCAAGATTTGTTCGAAATCAAGAAAGGGGATAAGGAGCTGTTGATCCCCATAAGTGATGACATTATTGCCAAAGTGGATAGGGAAAATAAAACCATCCACGTAAAAACCCCTGAGGGATTGGTGGACCTTTATCTAGGTTAGGACAAAAAGCAAGTCAGGTCAATCCCTCTCTCCATTTGACAAATCGAGATGGAATAATTTTAATTTTTCCACTTGCCGCCAACTTGATGAAAACCCAAGGATTTGCCCAATCAGGAGGTTTTCAGTTCCCTGCCTTCTCCTAAATCAGTTTTGCCGATAAGATTATAGGTTGCTTCCAATCTAAATTTGTCAGCTGCAAAACCAGGTCCCAAAAGACCATCGGACCTATCATCGACCCCAAGGTCTGCATCACATTCTGTTTCTTCGGCATAGGTTATGTCAAACCAATGCGGCCAAAGGAACTAAGGCCATTACCTGCACCAAGAAGTGGCGCAAAGGAGCTTGTTGAGTTAAAACAACGGTCAAAAGTAAGGGTATGATACACTTGCCTCTGCGGAAGCGAGGCCAACCTGGACGTTTTTGGCCATAGCGGTAGACTCCAAGCGTATACCAACTGTTCATGTTGTCAGCTATATTGGTTTTTGGTTCAAGAGCACATATTGCGCCACGAAAACTGGGCATGATGTGGCCAGCCTCAAGTCCAACACGGAATTTACCCTGTTCTTGTGCTTGTGATGCTGTGACCACTGCTAGCATAAGTAGGAATGCAAAAGGGATTTTTTCAAAATCATGGGTTTGGATAATTTGGAACCGATGTGATCCGGGCTCTCCCCAATGTATGGTTGGAGAAATAACCACATTGATCTGGGTTTTTACCCTGTGGATCAACGGATGTCCTGTTTGGGTTAATGAATGCCCTATTTGAATTGGGTTCCGTCAATCAAGTACAGGCTTTTGACTTACCTTTGATGTCATGAAACCGTTCAAATTCAAGGAATTTACCATTTATCAAGACCAGTGTGCAATGAAAATAGGTACAGATGGAGTATTGTTGGGCGCATGGACATCACTGGACAGGCAACCGGAATCCATTTTGGATATTGGAGCGGGAACCGGAATCATTGCTTTGCAATTGGCGCAACGTTCGTCTGCGGAAACCATCGATGCCATTGAGTTGGATGACGCTTCCTACGAACAATGTGTTGCCAATTTTGAAGCCTCCCCATGGGCAGACAGACTGTTCTGTTATCATGCGGGATTTGATGAATTTGTGGATGAAATGGATGATAAGTACGATTTAATCGTTTCAAACCCTCCATTTTACGCCGAGGAAGTTGCCAGTGGTAATGAAGCCCGCGATAAAGCAAGGCAAAACAGCTCATTGCCCTTTGATGAATTGGTTCAGGGTGTATCGCAGTTTTTGACGGATAACGGAACTTTTTCGGTAATTATTCCCTTTAAAGAAGAGGATAACGTTAATGGTCTAGCGGAAGGAGTTGGATTGTTCCCAAACCGGATCACAAGGGTCAAGGGAAATCCCGAAACTGATTTTAAAAGAAGTTTGATGGAATTTAGTTTCCACAATAGTAAACCATATATTGATTCGTTGGTCATTGAAGAAAGTCGACACCAATACACGAAGGAATACATCGATTTGACCAAAGCATTTTATTTGAAAATGTAACAATAGTCGAATGAAATGTTATATTTACTTAAAATTATTTTGAATGAAGCCTGACGTATTTGAAGCCCCAGATTACTACAATCTTGATGATTTGCTTTCCGAGGAGCATAAACTGGTTCGTGATGCTGCCCGTCAATGGGTAAAGCGCGATATATCCCCGATTATTGAGGAATATGCCCAAAAAGCGGAATTTCCCGAACAAATTATTGGAGGATTGGCCGAAATCGGTGCTTTTGGTCCCTACATTCCCGAAGAATATGGAGGAGCTGGTCTGGACCAGATCAGTTATGGGTTGATCATGCAGGAGATTGAACGTGGTGATAGTGGGGTTCGTTCCACAGCTTCTGTACAATCTTCTTTGGTCATGTATCCCATATTTGCTTATGGTACCGAAGAGCAGCGTAAAAAATATTTGCCCAAGTTGGCCACAGGGGAGTGGATGGGCTGTTTTGGTCTTACGGAACCCAACCACGGTTCCAACCCCGGAGGTATGGAAACAAAATTCAAGGACGCCGGTGATCACTATGTGCTGAACGGTGCCAAATTATGGATTTCCAACTCACCATTTGCCGATATCGCCGTTGTTTGGGCCAAAAATGAGGAAGGTAGAATACATGGACTTATCGTGGAACGTGGTATGGAAGGCTTTTCCACACCCGAGACGCACAATAAATGGTCATTGAGGGCATCCGCAACGGGCGAGCTTATTTTCGATGATGTAAAGGTGCCCAAGGAAAATCTATTGCCTGGTAAAACTGGATTGGGAGCTCCATTAGGTTGTTTGGATTCTGCTCGTTATGGTATTGCATGGGGAGCCATAGGAGCCGCCATGGATTGTTACGATACCGCACTGCGTTATGCCAAAGAACGTGTTCAATTTGGCAAACCCATTGCCGCATATCAGCTTCAGCAAAAGAAATTGGCCGAAATGATCACCGAAATCACCAAGGCCCAATTATTGGCTTTCCGTTTGGGGCAATTGAAGAATGAAGGCAAGGCCACAACAGCCCAGATTTCCATGGCCAAACGGAACAATGTGGAAATGGCCATTACAATAGCCCGCGAAGCACGACAGATGTTGGGTGGTATGGGCATCACGGGGGAGTACAGCATTATGCGCCATATGATGAACCTGGAAAGTGTGATTACCTATGAAGGTACTCACGATATCCACCTTCTGATTACCGGTGCGGACATTACGGGAATGCCTGCGTTCAAATAATCAAGTTCGGGAAATTTTCTCCACGGTAACCTTAATGGACTTGCTGATGGGCGTCTGGCTCTTATCGGCAAAATGATTGTGCGGCACCAATAAGTTGGTTTCTGGAAAATAAGCGGCCATATTTCCTTTTGGAATGTTATAGGTTACCACCAAGAACTTTTCTGCTGTTCTTCGGATGCCATCATAATGGCTGTGCAGGTTGACCACATCGAGTTGGGTCAGTCCTTTTTCAATCATATCCCATTCATTCATAAAAACCACACGCCGTTCGTTATGGATGCCACGATAGCGATCGTTCAAGCCGTAAATGGTCGTGTTGAACTGGTCATGCGAGCGAATGGTCATCAACAATAGCTCATCAGGTTTTAATTGATGGTCGGGCAGCGGGGTAATGGACAATTGGGCCATTCCGTTGGGGAGTTTCCTAAAATCACGGTTACGAACATTATTGGGCAGATAGTACCCAAACCCTTTGGATCGTTCGCTGGTATTTTCGAAACCCTTCACGGTTTTGTCTATCAATTTTCGGATAAGGTCGTAATCTTGACCCAGTTCATACCAATTCATGGAATGATTCCCCCTAAAATAGGTGTGTGCCAAAAGTGAGATGATCTCAGGTTCACTCTTGATGTGCTCCGAGGCAGGTCGTAACAATCCTTTGCTCTGTCTCACCTTGCCCGTACTGCTTTCCATGGTCAAAAATTGGAGCTCGCCGTTCTTTTCATCTTTTTCGGAACGTCCAAAAGTGGGCAACAGTAAAGCTGTCTTGCCCGTCACCAAATGACTTCGATTCAGTTTGGTGCTGATTTGTACGGTCAAATTACAATTTTGAATGGCCTCTGCAGTGTATTGTGTATCGGAAGCGGCCATCAAAAAATTGCCGCCCAAACAAACAAAAACCTTCGCCTTTCCTTCGTGCATGGCCTTAATGGATTCCACGGTATCGTATCCTTTTTCAGTAGGGGGGTCAAAATTAAGGTGCTTTTGGATATTCTCGTTCAAGGTTTTGTCCACGTAGTGCATGATCCCCACCGAGCGATCGCCCTGAACATTGCTATGCCCACGAACGGGACAGGTCCCGGCAAAGGGTTTTCCGACCGCTCCCTTGAGTAACAGGATGTTGACGTATTCCTTGATGCAGTCCACTGCATTTTTATGTTGGGTAATGCCCATGGCCCAGCAGACCACGATTTTGGAATTTTCGGCCAACAATGCCGCAGCCTTGTCAATTTTCCGCATGTAAACGCCGCTTCTCCGTTGAAGGCCTTCCATGTCGTAGCGGCTCAAATCCTTCAACAGTTCATCATAGCCATCTACGTACTCTACAATGAATTCATGGTCCAGGACATGGGGGTTTTTTGCATCCAAGGCCACCAATTTTTTAAGCAGCAGTTTGGCCAAGGCGATATCCTCATTGATCTTCACGGGCAAATGGATGTCCGCTATAGGCTGGCCGTTGCCCAACATGTCCGAGACATTCTGTGGATTCTTGAAGTTGACCAATCCCGTTTCGGCCAACGGATTTATACTGATGATCTTCCCTCCGTTGTTTTTGCATTTTTCCAGAGCCGATAGCATTCTCGGATGATTGGTACCGGGATTTTGCCCCACGACTAGAACAACCTCTGCTCCGTATAAATCGTCCAGTTTTACGGAACCCTTTCCAATGCCCAAGGTTTCCGAAAGTGCCACTCCGGACGATTCATGGCACATATTGGAACAATCGGGCATATTGTTGGTGCCAAGGGCACGGGCGAACATCCCGTAGAGATATGCTGCCTCGTTGCTGGAACGGCCCGAGGTGTAGAATATGGCTTCGTTAGGATTTTTTAATTGGTGCAATTCATCCGAGATCAATTCAAAGGCATCCTGCCACGTAATGGGTTCGTAATGGACACTGTTTGGTCTTAGGACCATGGGTTCAACCACACGTCCCAAGCTGTTGAGCTCATAATCGCTGAGCTGTGATAATTCTTCCACTGAATGTTTCGTGAAAAAATCGGCACCAATGTGTTCTCGAGTGGCTTCATCTGCCAATGCTTTTGCCCCGTTTTCACAGTATTCCGCAATCTTGGATGGATGTTCTGGTACGGGCCACGCGCAACTGGGGCAGCGAAAACCATCTTCTTGGTTCATTTCGAGCAAACTGCGCATGGAACGCACTATCCCCATTTCCTTAAAACTGTGCCGCAAGGCTTCCTTTACACCCAAAAAACCAGCGGAGGTCTGCATAGGTTCCTTAAGTCGAAGTCCAGTGAATTTGATGTCCCCGGTCAGGGAAACGTCACGCTTTATCTCTGTTTCCATGCTCTAATATAGGATTTTGGAACGGGATGATTGTTTTTCATCACTTTGGGAAATTCCACGCTGACCGGAATTTGCCTTGATACAAATTTGAATTACATTGGATTTCCTGGGTGATTTGGTGGGGAGCGCGTACCTTAACGCATATTTGTCCTTGTGGATTGCAACAGCTTCCATGCCTCCTGCGAGCGGGCCTTTCAACCCCAGTACAATAATGTTCCTGTGGGGGCCCTGTCCAATATCGATGGTGGTTCCATCTCTTGCAGTGGTGGAGCAAAGGTGCTTGGGCTACCCATGGGCGCCCTTGAATTCAAACAGTCAACATGCCCTTATCCCATAGTCCAGTCAAATGCCGAGAGTCCACCTATGCAATCAAAGCTGTTTGATTTACCAAGAACAGAACAATGCCATCTCGAGTGCAGTCGGGAGATCACCCCATGGCCAAGACGGTGTTCGGGATTATTTCATTGGTAAAGAGTAACGCGATTCGTGCCTAACCTTAGCTGTATTTTGGATGTTGGGTTTATTTCTTTGGAATGATTTTGCCTTGATTTTTATTGAAAAGACGGCAAGTTCAAAAAGCTTTGCTATCTTTGCCATGTTGTGTTGGATTCCAGTCGCGATGATTGGAATCAGGTTGAAGCATCAAACCGATGCTCGCCAATGAAAGGCTTTCCTTTTGGAAGGCTTTTTTTGTTTATGGGACCCGGGTTTGAACTTGTTCAAAAATCCAGGCCGGACAAATTCCGCTGAAAAGCGGAATCCTTTCCCAATGAATTGGGTAATAATGCCACCTCGAGTCTTTCGACTGCGCTGGATATGACCGATTGACCTGAAGCAAAGAACATCAACTTCCCGAAACACTGTGTGCCACATGGTGCACCAGTGAAGCGGCCAACTTTGCTGTTTGTCCGTCAATATCGTACTTGGGATTCATCTCGGCGATGTCCACACTGATCAGTTTTCCGGAGCCGATAATCGATTTCAGGCATTCCAAAACCATATAAGGGCTAAAGCCCATGGGTGAGGCAGCACTGACCCCGGGTGCATAGGCCGAGGAGAACCCATCCAGGTCGATGGTCACATAAATATGGTCCACATTTTTGGCAAATGCATTGATCCAGGTCGTGATTTCCTCGAGTAAGGGAATTTGGAAGGTATCGTTCATTACATAGATCACATCAAGCTCCCTGGCCGTTTGGAACAGGTTTCTGTCGTTGGCATCCTTCCGGATGCCCAGACAGAGGTAGTTAAAATCGATGCCCTCTTTTTCACAGTCTTTCGCTATCTGGTAAAATGGGGTTCCCGAATTGCTTTGCTCGGTGTTTTTCCGCAAATCAAAATGTGCATCAAAATTGATGATACCGATGGTCTGACCTTCTTTTTTAGCATCCAAATATGTTTTGATTCCGTTGTAATGACCATAGGCCATATCATGTCCGCCACCTAAAATGATGGGAAACTGTTTTTTTTCTAAAAGGGTTGTGACTCCTTTGGCGAGTTGCTCTTGGGCAGATTCCATATCGCTATTGGTGCAGGTAATGGAACCCACATCGTGCAACAGCACATTGCTGCCCAAATGGTTGGGCATTTTGGCAAATCTGCTTTTGATCGCATCCGGCCCATCTTCAGCTCCAACACGCCCCTGGTTTCGGTGTACTCCAGCATCACAGGCATATCCCAAAAGAGCAATGGATTTTTTTTGGGCCTCGGGAAGTTCCTCCAAGGGTGTACAATGCACTTTTTCGTGCAGGTACAGCCACTTATTGGAGACTCTTCCTGTCCAAAGGTCTTTTTTCGGGGGGTCGTAGTGTTTCATCAAATTAAAAGAGATGGTCCAAAATATCAGCTGCTACAAGATACGGCAAAGTTACCTTTAAATTGGGGGAGCGTTCCATTTCTCGTTCAATGGCAAAGCGGGCTTCCTTGTTCCTGGCCCAACTTCTGCGGGAAATACCATTGTTCACGTCAAAGAACAACATTTTCTTCAAACGAATGGAGGCCTTTTCAGAACCGTCGAGCACCATGCCAAACCCACCATTGATCACTTCGCCCCAGCCAACGCCACCACCGTTGTGGATGGAAACCCAGGTGGCGCCCCTAAAACCATCGCCAATCACATTTTGAATGGCCATGTCGGCAGTGAACTTGCTGCCGTCGTAAATATTGCTGGTTTCTCGAAAAGGGGAATCGGTTCCGCTTACATCGTGATGGTCGCGTCCCAATACCACGGGAGCACTGATTTCTCCCTTGGCAATGGCCGTGTTGAAGGCATCCGCAATTTTACTGCGTCCCTCGGCATCGGCATAAAGGATTCGAGCTTGCGAACCCACCACCAATTTGTTCTGGTCCGCTTCCGAGATCCATTTGATGTTGTCCTGCATTTGCTGTTGGATTTCCCCAGGAGCCTCGGATTTTATCTTTTTCATCACTTCAAGGGCAATGGCATCCGTTTTTTGAAGGTCCTTTGGGTCGCCAGAGGTACATACCCATCGGAATGGACCGAATCCATAATCGAAGCACATGGGTCCCAAAATGTCCTGTACATAGGATGGATACCTGAAGTCGATGTTGTTTTCTGCCATCACATCACCGCCCGCACGGGAAACTTCCAACAAAAAGGCATTGCCATAATCAAAAAAGTAGGTGCCTTTTGCAGTATGCTTGTTGATGGCGTTGATTTGTCTGCGAAGCGATTCCTGTACTTTTTCCTTGAAGGCTTCGGGATCTTCCACCATCAAAGCGTTGGATTCCTCAAAAGAAAGTCCCACGGGGTAGTAACCTCCTGCCCAAGGATTGTGCAATGAGGTTTGGTCGGAGCCCAAATGAATAAAGATGTCTTCCTTATAAAAACGTTCCCAGACGTCCACTATATTGCCAATGTACGCCAAGGAAACCACTTCTTTGTTTTCAATAGCTTCTTTGGTACGGACGACCAAAAGGTCCAAGTCCACCAACAATTCATCCACCCAGCCTTGTTCGTGTCGTTTTTTGGCGGCCTCTGGGTTGACTTCCGCACAAATGGTGATGCCCCCAGCGATATTCCCTGCTTTGGGTTGGGCACCGCTCATGCCCCCAAGTCCAGCGGTCAGGAAAATCTTTCCCTGGGGAGATTCGTTTTTCTCCAATACTTTTCGAAATGCATTCATGACCGTGATGGCCGTTCCATGGACAATACCTTGTGGACCGATGTACATATAAGATCCGGCCGTCATTTGTCCGTATTGCGTCACACCAAGAGCATTAAAGCGCTCCCAATCGTCAGGTTCGGAGTAGTTGGGAATCATCATGCCATTGGTGACCACCACGCGTGGTGCTTCTTTGGATGATGGAAAAAGTCCCATGGGGTGCCCAGAGTACATGTTCAAGGTCTGTTCCTCGGTCATTTCCGCCAAATATTTCATGGTGAGCAGGTATTGTGCCCAGTTTTGGAAAACGGCACCATTACCGCCATAGGTGATGAGTTCCTCAGGATGTTGTGCCACGGCAGGGTCCAAATTGTTCTGGATCATCAGCATGATGGCCGCCGCCTGATGTGTTTTCGCTGGATATTCTGAAATGGGCCTTGCGTACATTTCATAATCGGGCTTGAACCGGTGCATATAAATGCGACCATAGGTTTTTAGCTCCGCTGCAAATTCAGGGGCCAGCTCTTTGTGCCAAGCTTCGGGAAAATAACGTAGCGCATTTTGTACGGCCAGTTTTTTCTCTTCCTTGGAGAGAATGTCTTTCCGTTTTGGCGCTGGATTCCCATTTTTAGGATAGGCCCTTTTTGCTGGAAGTTGCTCGGGTATACCCTGTGATATTTGTTGTTGAAATTCGGTCATGATGCGATGTTTTAGTGGATGGGCGTTCCTTTTTTCCAAACTTCACTTGGTTTTAGCTGCCCTTGATGGTAAGTGATTTCTTGGTAGTTGTCCGTGGGAAAAACGACAAAGTCAGCCTGTGCCCCGGCTTCCAGTTTACCCCTGTCCGTCAAACGTAAAGCCGCAGCAGCCCTGGAAGTGATGCCGGCCAAGACCTCCGTATTGGAGAGTTTTTCAAATGTTCCCAAAATACTGGCTTGGGTCAACAGGTCGCCCATGGGAGCGGAACCTGGATTGTGGTCACTGGCGATTGACAGAGCACCGCCTGCATCCAAAATTCTCCGGGCAGGGGTGTAGGCACATCCCAAACCTAGGGATGCGCCCGGCAATGCCGTGGCAATGGTATTGCTCTTGGCGAGCAATTGAATTTCTTTTTCAGAGCTGGCCTCCAAATGGTCGGCACTTACCGCATCAAAATCCACAGCTACTTGACTGCCGCCCGTGGTAAATTGGTCGGCGTGTACCGTGATATCAAATCCCATTTCCTTTGCTTTCTGGAAATAGGGTTTGATTTCTTCTTGTGAAAAAGCACTTTCTTCCACAAAGGCATCCACGCGATTGGCCAAGTTTTCTGATTTTATAATGGGAAACAATTCATTGATGATCACATCCAGATAATCCATGTCCTGATTCCAATCTTTTGGTTTCATATGTGCTGCCAAACAGGTCGGGACCAAAGTCGCATTTGAAGTTTCATTGGCCTTTTTAATGGCGCGTAGCATTTTCAGTTCTTCTTTTACAGAAAGTCCGTAACCGCTTTTCACTTCGATAGTGGTAACGCCATTATTGAGATGTTTTTGACTTCTGGAAAGGATTCCTGCTACCAATTCGTCTTGTGAAGCTTTTCGTGTTTGGGTTACCGTGTCCCAGATACCGCCCCCTGCCTTGGCAATCTCCAAATAGGTTTTTCCTGCATTGCGGAAGGCGTAATCACGAGCACGGGTACCGCCAAAACAAATATGGGTGTGGGAGTCCACAAAACCTGGTAGACACACTTGATGACCATCTATCTTATGGATGTCGACATTATCGGATTTCAACTCATCAAATATTCCGACTTTGATAATTTTCCCTTCGGAAACCAACATACCCCCGTTTTCTATGATGGGCAGTTGCTCATCTTTAAGCGCTCCCTTTAAGGGGAGTCCCGTCATGGGAAGCAATTGGCTAAATGGTCCTATTAATAATGGTTTGTTCATGCTAATATGTTTCAAATTCGTCAAGATGTGGTGCGTTCCACTTCAGTTGTTTTTCGTCCATCACACGGTCAACCAAATCAATGATTTCACGATGTTGAACGATTTCGATTCCTTTTTCAATGTCATCGGCAAAGACACGGTCGTTTTTGGCAAAGGCGACCTTGGTTCGCAAGAATGTATGGATCTCATCCAACAGAATACCTGATTTTAGTGGTTTTCTGTATTCGAATGCCTGGGCCGAGGTCAATAGTTCAATGGCGAGGATTTTCTCCACGTTCTCAATAATGTTCAGTGCTTTTCTACCGCTGATGGATCCCATACTCACGTGGTCTTCCTGTCCCAAAGAGGTGGGAATGCTATCGGCACTAGCTGGAAAACACAGGCTCTTGTTCTCGCTGGCCAATGCAGCAGAGGTGTACTGCAAGATCATGTAGCCCGAATTGATGCCTGTATCGTTCATCAACAATTTTGGAACTCCTGGACTGTTGCCCTCTAGGGCGAGATAGATGCGTCGGTCGGAGATATTCCCGATTTCCGAAGCGGCCAATGCGGCATAATCCAAGGCCATGGCCAAGGGTTGGCCATGGAAATTGCCACCGCTGATGGTGAGTTCATCATTGATAATTACAGGATTATCGGTAACGGAATTGAGCTCTATTTCCAATAATTCTTTTAAATGAAGCCAAGCATTGCGTGATGCTCCATGTACTTGCGGCATACAACGAAGGGAGTAGGGATCCTGGACCCGCTCACAATCGATATGGTCTTCCAAAATTTCGGAACCTTGGAGCAGAGTGCGTATTCGACCTGCCACATGCTGGTTGCCCTTGAAAGGGCGCAGTTCGTGCAATTCTTCATAAAATGGTTTCATGGAACCTTGTAGGCCTTCGAGCATCATGGCACCGATGATATCCGCATGACGCAGGCAATACTGTAATTTATGGACCACCATTACTCCATGGGCGGCTATGAATTGAGTACCGTTGATCAAGGCAAGTCCTTCTTTTGGACCCAATTCCAACGGCTGTAAGCCGGTTTGTTGAAACAGTTCCTGTGTTGGGATGGTCTTTCCCTGATATGATACCTTGCCGAGGCCTATCAATGGTAAGAACAAATGGGATAGTGGGGCGAGATCGCCAGAAGCACCCACCGAACCTTGAGAGGGAACCACGGGAATGGCATCGTTCTCCAAATGCCAAAACATGCGTTGCAGGGTGGTCTGCGCAATACCCGAAAATCCTTTGGCCAGGGCATGGATCTTTAGGATCAACATGATTTTTGCCAATTCCGTGGATATAGGTTCGCCAACTCCCACACTGTGACTTTGCAATATATTGGATTGCAGGACCTTGGTGTCCTCCTTGGATATTCTGGTACTGCACAGGGGGCCAAAGCCCGTGTTGATACCGTACACCGTATCGCCTTTTTCCACAATACGTTGCACACGTTGATAACTCGCATTTACATTTTTGAGGCATTCATCGGAGAAAACACCCTTTATGGTACCATGGGCCATGCCCAAGGCGATGCTTGCGGTCAAATGGTCTTCGCCAAATTGAAATGTTCGGTCTATAGCCATGCTTTTATCTTTTCCATAAAATTAGGGGATACGATTAATAATCGCCAATACTTATTTTTGTAATAATCAATAAGTATGAATTATCAAATAGAACTTCGACATTTCATCTATTTTTTGGCCGTGGCCGAGGAGCTTCACTACAGAAAAGCAGCCGAAAAACTGTTTATTTCCCAGCCTGGTCTGAGTACCCAGATCAAACAGATGGAGGAGATATTGGGCACCCAATTGTTTGTTCGGGACAAGAAAAAGGTGAGTCTGACCCCTGCAGGGGAGTTTTTGAAAAAGGAGGTGGAATTCATCCTGAACCATCTGGAGCAGACCAAAAAGCAAGTAAAACTAATCGGGGACGGTCAATTAGGGGAGGTTCGCATCGGTTTTTTGGGTTCGGCCATGCAGAATGTGGTGCCCGATCTGTTGTTGGGGTTAAAGGAAAAGTTTCCGACCATCCATACCACCTTAGAGGAACTTTCGAACCGAGCACAGATCAATGCTATTTTGGCCGATCGATTGGACCTTGGTTTTGTGCGATTGTCCCGAGTACCGAAAGGGTTGGACGTCAGACCGGTTTTTGAGGATACTTTTTCGTTGGTACTGCCAGAGGAACATCCTTTGGATAAAGGCAATTTTAGGAACATCGATCAAGTGGCCAATGAGGATTTCATTCTTTTTTCCCAAGATTACAGTCCCATGTACTACGATACCGTGCTCAGTATTTGTGAGGATAGTGGATTCGTGCCCCATGTCTCCCATAAATCGGTACATGCACAGACCATTTTTAAACTCGTAGAGAACAAATTGGGTATTGCCATTGTGCCAACAACGCTTCAGTATGGGTTTCAGATGAAGGTCAAGTTCATCGAAATGAAAAACATAAAACAGCGAGCCGTTTTAAGTATGGTCTGGAAAACCGACAATAGAAATCCTGCGCTCCAAAAGGGTATGGACCTCCTTATGGAATTATGATGGCAAGGTTTTACGGCGTAACTTTGGAATTCAACATAAATGAGTAGTATGATTTTCGATTTGATCAAGGAGAGGAGAAGTATCTTCCCCCAGCAATATATTGACAGGCCCATCGCCAAGGAAACCTTGGAAAGGATTCTGGAAGCGGCGAATTGGGCCCCTACCCACAAGAAGACGGAACCATGGCGCTTTAAGGTGCTCACGGGCGCGAAGAAACAGGAATTGGGGATTTTCCTTTCCAATAAATATGAGGAAGTTGACCCCAAACCGAAACAGATGAAGATCAAAAAATTACAATTCAACCCTTCCAATTCTGGAGCCGTGATCGCTATCTGCATGCAGCGAGATCCAAAAGGGAGTTTGCCCGAGTGGGAAGAGGTGGCCTCGGTGGCCATGGCGGTCCAAAACATGTGGTTGTGCTGTACCGAACTGGGCATTGGCAGTTATTGGTCATCGCCCGGGCTCATCAAATACATGGATGAGTTCTTTGATTTGAAGAAGGGTGAAAAATGCCTTGGCTTTTTCTATATGGGCTATTTTGATGGGGAGGTCATCCCATCGACGAGAACATCCATTGCCGATAAAGTGGAGTGGTTGGACTAACTGAATGTGAACAGGCCACCTGCGTACTTGATGGTAATGTAAATGAAGAAAACAGCGTAAAGAAACGTTACCACAAACTTCATGAAAGTACCTGTCAAAAAACCCAAAAATGAACCGAAAGCCGCCTTCATGGCGGTTTCTTTATTGGCCTTGTTCAACAATTCTCCGACCAAGGCCCCGATAAACGGCCAGATGATAATGCCCAAAGGCCCGAATATGGGAACAAATATGGCGACCAACAATCCAACGATGGTGCCCCACATCCCTGCTTTGCTACCGCCGAACCGTTTGGTGCCCATGGCAGGGATCACATAATCCAAAATGGTTATGGCTATGGCTATCACAAAAGTGATTCCCAGTACCCACCAATTGTCGGGCACCGCTTTGGTCAAGTAGAGCAACAAAAGTCCGATCCAACTTATGGGTGGACCTGGTAAAACGGGCAAAAAACTGCCCAGTATACCGACCAGCATCAAAAGAAACCCTAAAACGAGCAAAGCAATGTCCATGGCTGTGTTTTACTGTTAGACAAATGTAACAGACAATTGTTACAAACAAAATCAAAATAAAACCCTACACTTAATTTTTTCGTAGGTACATTTGAAACCGATTATCAAGAGGTCGTGAAACCGAATAAAACACATACAAAATCAAAGTTCATCCGAATGGGATGTGCGGTAATGTGCATGTTTTATCTACTCGGGCTTTTCAATGGAATGGTGTTGGAGACCCTTCACGAGGTTTCTCACGTTCTGGCCCCCAAAACACACCAGCATAATTTTGCCTCGGATCACCAGGCCATTGACTATTCTTCCCTTGAGGCCATGGCAGGGCACTCGCACGAAGCCTTGGAGGCCTTGAAGGAACTCTTGGAGGCCAATCAATCTGATGAACAGGAATCCAATGATGATATCAGTCTTAAATTGGACAAACATTTCATTGAAGGAACCCATCTTTCATCGGAAATGAAAACCTTGCCGGTTACCGAGCGAAATTGGGTTTATCAATCCTATACTTCTTTTTGGCACGTAGGTGTAACCACGCCTCCTCCCCAACGTAGTTGAAAAATAGCTGGACCAATTTTAGAAAGCAAGTTCCAATCCTTTTTGGAGCAGGTTCAGCAATGCTATTATTCAGACTTAATTTACACAAATCAAAATTTAAAGACAACGACATGAAATATTTTATGGCGGCATTGTCCATGCTGTTCATGGGCACTATCGCTGCACAAAACGTAAAGGGAAAACTGGTGGATGAGGCCGGTTCCCCGATAGAGGATGCTGGAATTTTCAACAAGACCAGTGGACAACACAGTCACACCGACGGAACAGGGCATTTTGTTCTGGACAGGACCTCGGTAAGCGATACCATTTATTTTTCAAAACTTGGGTATGCCACTTTGACCAAAGTGGTAAGTCCATCAGATTTACAAAACCCGATGACCATTGTCCTTGAAGAGAGTTCTATTTCTTTAGATCAAGTGGTTTTGGTCTCCGAAGTGGATGCCTTGAGTAGGGTGGTGGATGTGGACGTGAAAACGAATCCCGTAAAATCCTCACAGGAAATTTTGCGGAAGGTCCCAGGGCTGATCATTGGCCAGCATGCCGGTGGGGGCAAGGCCGAGCAGATCTTCCTGCGGGGCTTTGATGTGGACCACGGAACCGATGTGGCCATCAATGTGGACGGGATGCCCGTGAACATGGTCTCCCATGCCCATGGTCAAGGTTATGCGGACCTTCACTTTGTGATTCCGGAGACCATTGAAAATGTAAACTTTGGGAAAGGGCCTTACTACGCTGACCAGGGGAACTTCAATACCGCCGGTTATGTGAATTTGGGGCTAAGGAAAAGCTTGGACCAGAGCATGCTGTCCACCGAAGTGGGACAGTTTGGTGCCCGTAGGTTTGTTGGGATGCTCAATGTGATGGACAACCAGAACAGCAATGCCTATCTGGCCTCCGAACTGTATTTGACGGATGGCCCGTTTGAATCGCCACAGAACTTCAATCGAATCAATATTCTCGGTAGATATCGCTATGCATTGCCCGGAGATCAGGAGCTGTTGTTGACGGCTTCTCACTTTTCCAGTAAGTGGGATGCATCGGGCCAAATACCACAACGAGCCGTAGATCAAGGCTTGATCGGTCGCTTTGGAGCCATCGATGATACCGAGGGTGGACAAACCAGCAGGACCAATTTCGTTTTGAACCATAACAAGAACCTGGGAACAGGGAAATCGCTCAATACCATGGCCTTTGTGTCCCACTATGATTTTGAATTGTATTCCAACTTTACCTTTTTCCTGGAAGATCCCGTGAATGGAGACCAGATCAAACAGTTTGAAGACCGAATGATGGCTGGTGCCAAGACGGTTTTTCAGAACAATTCGGCCAATTTGGGCGATATGGGGTTCAAGTACCATGCAGGGATCGGTTTTAGGTACGATAATGTGGACGACAACCAATTGTCCCGTACCCTGAACCGTCAAGAATTGTTGGAACGCTTGGCATACGGCGATGTGGACGAGGCAAATGGCTACGCCTTTGCGGGAGCTGAATTCAAGTCGGGCAAGTTTACGTTTGAACCTGCCCTGCGATTGGATTATTTCCGCTTCGATTATATCAATAAAATGAGTGAGCTGTACGATAGCCGTAGTGAGGAAAAAGTGGCTTTTAGCCCCAAATTCAATACCATTTACAGTCCGTCGGAGAATACTCAGTTGTTCTTGAAGACGGGTATTGGTTTCCATTCCAATGATACCCGGGTGGTCGTGGCCAATGGAGGCGAAGAAATTTTGCCAGCTGCCTACGGAGTGGATTTGGGAACCATCATAAAACCAGCTGATAAACTGGTGTTGAACGCCACCTTGTGGACTTTGTTCTTGGATCAAGAGTTTGTATACGTGGGGGATGCAGGTATTGTAGAGCCTAGCGGAAAAACCAGAAGAATGGGTGTTGAAGTAGGGGCTAGGTATCAACCTTTGGATTGGCTATACCTCTACACCGATGCGAACTATACCCATGCCCGTAGCACCGAAGAGGCAGATGGGGAAGACCATATACCCTTGGCACCCGATTTTACCATGGTAGGCGGTCTTACTTTAGGAGGCGAACAGGGCCTTTCAGGGGGATTGAACTATAGGTATATCGATGATAGACCTGCCAACGAGGACAATTCCATCGTAGCGGAAGGCTATTTCGTGACCGATGCCACACTCAATTATAGTGTTAACAATTGGACGTTTGGACTGATTGTGGAAAACCTGTTCGACACCGAATGGAACGAAACACAGTTCGCCACGGAAAGCCGTTTGTTCAATGAACCCAACTCGTTTGAAGAGATTCATTTTACACCGGGAACGCCTTTCTACTTGCGTGGGAAGCTTACCGTGACCTTCTAAACAATTATCCGCCAGCATACTGCGCTGGCGGATTTTTTTTCATTTTTTAACTAAAAAATTAGTTTAAACTAAATATTTAGTTATATTTGTCCCATGTTGAACTAAAAAGTTAGTTGATAATGAAACAACTTACCAAGGCAGAAGAAGAGGTCATGCAGCTCCTTTGGAAAATCGGAAAGGGGAATGTGGCCGCAATTTTGGAAGAATTGCCGGAACCCAAGCCAGCCTATAATACCGTATCCACCATTGTTAGGATTTTAGAGGACAAAGGTTTTGTGTCGCACGAAAAAGTGGGCAAAGGGCATGTGTACTTCCCTTTGATGAAAAAGGAAGAGTACAGCAACCAAAGGTTGAACACCTTGATGGATGGATATTTCCAAGGATCATTTACCAGTATGGTATCCTTTTTTATGAAGAAGAACGATATCAGCTTGAAGGAACTCGAAGAGATTATGAAGAACATTAAAGACAAAGAGCAATGATTACTTATATATTGGAATCTTTAGCGTTTCAACTGGTCTTTTTGTTGGCCTATGACCTTTTTCTAAAGAAAGAGACCTTTTTTCAATGGAACCGAGCCTATCTGTTGGGTACGTTCGCGCTTTCCCTCATATTACCTTGGGTAAAGATTCAGGCCCTCCAGACCACTATGCCGCAGGAGTTGGAGACCACAACGGTATTTCTTACACAATTGAATGGGGTAGCGCTGGGTCCTGGAGTGGAAGAAGCCAGTTTTCTGGAACGTATCCCATGGCCGTATTTGGTTTTGGGCGCGGGGAGTATTTTGGCCACCATTTGGTTCGCTTACAAGTTGGTTCAGATAAGTAGGCTCCGTCATAAAAGTGTGGTGGAAAATTACCGGGAATTCACGAAAGTCACGGTGCCCAAAAGTACCTCTGCCTTCTCCTTTTTCAGAAACATTTTCATGGGAGAGGAAATCAAAAAGGACAAGGAGGCCAACATCTTGGCTCACGAATTGGTACATGTAAAGCAATGGCACACCTTGGACCTGCTCTTTTTTGAGTTGGCAAGAATCGTCTTTTGGTTCAATCCATTGGTGTATATCTACCAAAACAGGCTTGCAGAGCTCCATGAGTTCATTGCCGATGAAAAAGCGGTCAAACAAAACAAGGCAGCACATTTTGAGATGCTGTTGTCCGAAGCGTTCCATACGCAGAACATCAGTTTTGTCAATCAATTTTTTAATAAATCACTAATCAAAAAACGAATAGTCATGTTACAAAGAAAGAAGTCCAAAGCCGTATGGCAGTTAAAGTATGTATTGTTGTTACCTCTGGTACTGGGGATGTTGGTCTACACCTCATGCGAGAATGAAAAGGTGTCGGAGACCGAGGATCCCAACGAAGTAGTTGCATTGGAAGAAATGGTAATCGTTGGATTTGGAGGGTCAACTGAAAAAATCACTTTGCAGGTCGAGGACCTCGATGCACTGACAGACCTTGAGGAAGATAAAAAGAATCAACTTTTGGAGGAGTTCGCCCTGAACAAAGAGACGAAGTTGTTCGAAATAGTGGATAGGGAACAGCGTATGATCAAGATTCAAATAGAGGATGGCGAGGTCCAAACCGTGAAAGTGGATAAGTCATCCAAGAATGCCTCCCAATCGGTCACGGACAATGGAACTCCCTTTGGAATGCTTGATGAAGCGCCTGTTTTCCCAGGATGTGAGGGTGCGGAGGATAGCAAAGCATGTTTTCTTGAGAAAATCAAAGAACATATCCGTAAGAATTTCAGATATCCATCAGAAGCACAGGAACAAGGTATCCATGGGAGGGTCTCAATGATTTTCACTATAGATACGGATGGTAACATCACGAATATAAGAAAGCGCGGCCCCCATGAACTTTTAGAAGAAGAAGCCGTAAGGATTATCAAGAAAGTGCCCCAGATGACCAGCCCTGGGATGATGGATGGCAAAGCCGTGGATGTTCCGTTTTCCATACCGATAACCTTTAGGTTAAAAGGAATGGAAGGGGAGAAGATTCAAGTCCAAGAAACCGGAGAGTCGGTTCCCTTCGCCACCATTGATGAAGTACCCGTGTTTCCCGGTTGTGAGGATGCATCAGATAAACGAGCTTGCTTCCGAGAGAAAATCCAAGCCCATATCCGTAAACATTTTAGATATCCTGAAGCTGCCCAAGAACAAGGGATTCAAGGTAGGGTTTCAGTTCTCTTCACAATTGATGCAAATGGTGCAATTTCAGCTATAAAAAAGCGAGGCCCCCATGAATTATTGGAGAACGAAGCAGAAAGAATCATAGGACGCTTGCCCAAAATGCAACCCGGAAAACATGAAGGGAAAATAGTAAAAGTGCCTTTTGCCATACCGATTACCTTTAGGTTACAAACTCAACCTGAAGATACCACGGTAAATGGCGCTAAAGATTATATGCTTGTAAGTGCGAGTAGGATAAAAAAGCAGGGGGAAACGTTTTATGAGGGTACGGTGACCGATAAAGAATCTTTGGGTTTGTCCGGCGTTGTTGTTTCAGTTGAAGGCAAAGAATCAGGGGTCATTTCTAATTTCAATGGGGTTTTTTCCATTCAAGCTGAAGAAGGGGACGTGTTGAAATTCCAATATGTAGGCCTTCCGGACAAAATAATCAGAATACCTATGAATTAATTTTGTGACAATCTAAATCCTAGCCATTGATACGTAAAACAAAATACATCTACATTACATTTTTGATTTTGTTTTTTTCCAAAGCCGATGCTCAAACATCGGCTTTGGCCGTTGCAGATAGTTTATATGCTCTGGGCAATTACACCTCGTCCATCAATGCGTATGCAAAGGTCGGGGGCAAAAAATCAAATCTTCAGATAGCAAGGGCCTACAACACCATCGGAAATTACGATAAGGCCATTGCCCAATACAGGGCTGTTTTGGACAACAACCCTGAGTTTGACCTTGCCCGGTTCGAACTGGGTAAGTTATTGTTGAAAACAAAGAACAATGGGCCTGCTCTGGAAATGTTTCAATTTTTGACTTCCTCAAAACAGGGGAATCCGGAGTATTTCTATTATTTGGGCAGAACCTATGAATCTTTCAAAGAAAAGGATAAAGCCAACAAGGCTTTCAAAACCGCGGTTGAAAAGGACAGTACTCATTTGCGAAGCCTATACTCCTTGGGCAAATATTATGTGGGCCAGGAAATCAAGGATTCCGCACTGGTCTATATTGATAAGGGACTGAGGTTTTACGAGAACGATGTGGCCATGATCAATTTAAAGGCCTTGGCTTTTTTCAATAATGGCCAGTTTAAACAAGCCATTCCCCATTTCGAACGATTATTGGAGTTGGGGGAGGAAAAGCCTTTTGTTTACGAGAAACTCGCCTTTTGTTACTTCAGAAACTGGGAGCCTGAAAAGGCCTTGGAAGCTTATCGAAAATTGAGTGGCTTCCCGGATAAATTGGCTGCCGCCTATAGGGGTCTGGGGGAGGTGTATTTTGATGAAAAAGAGCTGGACAGTGCACAATACTACATCGAAAAATCCATTGAGGAGCGAATGGCCACATTTCCACAGGAGTATGCAGACCTTGGTCGCATAGCCCGCCTCAAGGGACAGACCAAAAAGTCCATGGATTACTATGTAAAGGCTTGGGAAGAGAACAAGGAAAACTATTACAACTACTATCAGGTCTGTATTCTCGCCGATGAATACTACAAGGACCCGGAAACCCGCTTGAACTATCATGAAAAGCTGCTCGAAATGTATCCGGATATAGTGCCTTGGCTCAAGGAGCGGGTCAAAAACCGCATTACCGAGATAAAAGAGGAAATCCATTTTGCCAGTAACTGATTTCTTCAAAATGTCGTAATTTCAGCCAAATTCTAGGGGCTGTCATGCAGAAGTTTGTTTTCTTGATCATTTTTATGGGTTTGCTCGTATCCTGCGAGCTGTTCGAGTCCAAGGAGGACAAGACCCAAAAATTGGTCAATGAGGAACTGATGGCCATTGATTGGAACGATGTGGACCAATACCCTCTTTTTGACGATTGCGACGAAACGGCTCCCAAGGATGCGCAACAGGAGTGCTTTCAAAACGTGATCACCGAATATTTTTCCGAAGCGTTGGCAGGGCTCAAGTTTCAGGTTCGCAACGATGTGAACGATACCGTCTACATCGATTTTTTGATTGATGAACACGGTTTCATCTCGGTATTGAACGTGGAGGAAAAAACATCCGTACTCAACGAAATATCGGATTTCAACACCAAAATATCCGAACGCTTGAACGATTTGACCACCGTAGCCCCCGCACTGAAAAGAGGAAAACCGGTAAGCTTGCGTTTCAGGCTTCCGCTGGTACTAAATACCTACTGATTTGGCAACAGAAAAAATTATATTGGGAATAGACCCTGGAACCACGATCATGGGTTTCGGGATTATCAAGGTCATAAACAAGCAAATGCACTTTGTGCAGATGAACGAGTTGATGCTCCGGAAGTATGACGATCCCTACACCAAACTCAAGCTTATTTTTGAACGAACCTTGGAGCTTATTGACACTTACCATCCGGATGAAATCGCCATTGAAGCTCCGTTTTACGGGAAAAACGTACAGTCCATGCTCAAATTGGGCCGAGCACAAGGGGTGGCAATGGCCGCAGGCTTGTCTAGGGAAGTTCCGATAACCGAGTACATGCCCAAAAAGATAAAAATGGCAATCACGGGAAACGGAAACGCCAGTAAGGAGCAAGTGGCCCGTATGCTTCAGAGCGTTCTCAAATTGAAATCCTTGCCCAAAAACCTCGACAGTACCGATGGTTTGGCAGCGGCCGTCTGCCATTTCTACAACGAGGGTAGGGTAGAGGTCGGAAAAAGTTATACGGGTTGGGAAGCTTTTATCAAACAGAATCCGGATAAGATCAAGTGACGATTGAATGAGCGGAATTTACATTCACATCCCCTTTTGCAAGCAAGCTTGCCACTATTGTGATTTCCATTTTTCCACACAGTTGGGTAAAAAGGAAGCCATGGTCCAGGCCATTGCCAAGGAATTGGTGCTGCGAAAATCGGAGATCGATGATGAGGTAGAAACCATTTACTTCGGAGGAGGAACCCCATCGGTTTTATCCGATGTGGAAATTGAATTCTTAATCCAAAGTGTGTATGACAACTACAAAGTAATTGACCATCCGGAAATCACTTTGGAGGCCAATCCCGATGATTTGACCAAAAATCGAATCATCCAACTATCCAAATGCCCGATAAACCGACTCAGTATAGGAATACAATCCTTTTTTGAAGAGGATTTAAGGTTGATGAACCGTGCCCACAATGCCGGCGAAGCAGAAGAATGTATCCAAGAAGCGACACAGTATTTTGACAATATAACTATTGACCTGATCTATGGTATCCCCGATATGGGCAATGAACGTTGGAAGGCCAATATCCAAAAGGCCTTGGATTTTGGACTGCCCCATATTTCCAGCTATGCCTTGACCGTGGAACCCCGAACCGCCCTTAAAAAATTCATAGAAAAAGGGGTGGTCCACGATGTGGATGATGAACAGGCCCAAGCGCAATTTCATATTCTGGTGGATATGCTCGAAGCGGAGGGTTTTATCAATTATGAAATCTCCAATTTTGGGAAACCAGGTTTTTTCTCCAAGAACAATACCGCATACTGGTTGGGCAAAGCCTATTTGGGAATAGGCCCATCGGCTCATTCCTATGATGGAAGACAGCGCAGTTGGAACATTCGCAACAACCCCACTTACATCAAAAAAATAGAAGAAGGTATCTTGCCCATGGAAATCGAAACACTCTCCACTAAGGATAGGTACAACGAATATGTGATGACGGGCCTACGTACCATTTGGGGCGTTGATTTGGGTAGAATAGAAAGTGAATTTGGAAAGAATTACTTGAAATATTTGAATCAACAATCATCCAAATTTGTGGAGCAAGGTTTGTTGGTTGTGGATGATGGAAAACTGCTCACGACCAAAAAAGGCAAGTTTTTAGCGGATGGAATTGCTTCTGACCTTTTTATGATTAATTTAAAGTAGTAAATTGTCATTCCTGCATAGGCAGGAATCCATGAAGTAGAATTAGCCCCATTAGCCTTGGGGATTTTAAAGTAACATAATTTGATCGCCTCAATAAAACACAACTCCCGAAACTATAAAATAGATCTGACCAAACCCCTGGATATTTCCATACCGCTCAAAGGCGGCGACAAAAACGTGAATGCCTGGTATCTGGACCCTCCAAAAATCACACCGCACCAAGAGGATGGATTTGTGGGCAAGGTAACCGAGGGCGCATCCACTAATTTCAATGATATTTGGTTCAACCCACATTCGCATGTAACACATACCGAATGTTTGGGACATATATCCGAGGAGTTCAATTCCATCAACAAAAAACTAAAGAAATTTTTCTTTCTGGCCGAAGTGATTACGGTGGCTCCCGAACAAATGGGAGATGATTTTGTGATTTCGGAAAAACAAATAAAGTATGCTCTGGGCAACAAAAAAAGGCAGGCCGTAGTTATTAGGACTATGCCTAACTTGGGCGATAAACGCTCCAAAAAGTATTCGGATACCAATCCAACTTACTTAACAGAGGCAGCTGCCAAACATTTGGTGAAAAAAGGAGTGGAACACCTGCTTGTGGACCTTCCATCCGTGGATAAGGAAAGGGACGGTGGAGAACTTTTGGCGCACAGGGCGTTTTGGAACATGGCAGGAAAACCAAGAACAAAGGCAACCATAACCGAGTTTATTTATGTGCCCAACCCTGTGGAGGACGGTGCCTATTTTTTGGATTTACAAGTGGCACCTTTTGAGAATGATGCGAGTCCCAGTAGGCCCGTTTTGTATAAAATTGAAAACCAATAAATGAAAACAACCCTTAAATTGGAAGAGCTCATGATGTTTGTTCTGGGCATCTATCTTTTTAATTTGTTGGACTACGCCTGGTGGTGGTTTTTGGTATTGATCTTGACACCTGATATTGGAATGGTGGGATATCTTTTCGGAAACAAGTGGGGAGCCCTTTCCTATAATGTGTTCCATCATAAAGGGATTGCCATTTTAATCTACCTCACAGGCATCTACTTTTCCCTACCTTTATGCCAGCTGATCGGTGTGATTTTGTTTTCGCACTCGGCTTTTGACCGAATGTTCGGGTACGGATTAAAGTATGACAAAGGATTCAAGTTTACCCATTTGGGTGAAATAGGTAAGTAACATGGGGGAACTCGTAGACACTGTTTTGGGATTGATTTTGGGCGCAATACTCATGTATTGGGTCTATTCTTTGTTTCGGAAAAAGAAGAACAAGGAAATTACCGAGGAGCAATCCACCGTGATACTCAATAAAATACGGAGTGTGTGCAAACTCGTTTCCGTTGAGGGGGATTTCGCAGAAATCTATCATTACGAGAATACCAAGGACAGTTTTATGAGTCTGCTCCGTAGCAAGAAAAAGGCGTTGATCGTCATTAAGGCGAAGGCACACATCGGCTACGACCTGAATAAACTGGATATGAAGGCCGAAAATGATAAAAAGAAAATCATTCTAAGCCATTTCCCAGAGCCAGAAGTACTATCCATAGAGCCCGACCTGCAATTTTATGATATTAAAAATGGTATCTTCAACAGCTTTTCGCCCACAGATCTGACGAATCTAAATCAAGAGGCCAAGGAGCACATCAAACAGAAAATTCCAGAGAGCGGGTTGATGGAAACCGCAAAAAAAGAAGCATTACAGGCCGTTTTGGTCGTGGAAAAAATCGTAGAAACCATTGGGTGGACATTGGATTATTCCGCCTTGGAAATTTCAAATAGGGAAAAACAATTTTTAGAAGAGTAATATGAAAACAAAAATCATAACCCTGCTTTTGGTTGGCGTATTGGCCTCCAGTTGTGTAGAAATCAAATCCGATATGAATAATAATTTTGACCACACGTTTGCACATACCGTGTTCTTTTGGTTCAAGAATCCAGATAGTCAAGAGGCTAGAGATACTTTTGAAGCTTCTTTGACCAAGTTTTTGAACAACTCGCAATACGCGAAGACCAAATTTATCGGCAAACCGCCTAAAGCGATTCGCGATGTGGTGGACGATTCGTTTACCTACTCCTTGATTCTTTCTTTTGAATCGGCCGAAGATCAGGCAGCATACCAAGATGAAGCACCACATAAGGTGTTTATCGAGGAGTGTGAAGATCTTTGGGAAAAAGTCATTGTGTACGATTCGCAGGGCATGCAGCAATGAATGTAGAGGAGCTTAGGGAACTTTGCCTGTCCAAAAAAGGAGTGACCGAAGAGTTTCCTTTTGATGCAAATACCTTGGTGTTCAAGGTCATGGGCAAAATGTTTGCTCTGGTTCCTTTGGAACGCCTCCCGCCCCAATGCAATTTAAAATGTGACCCTGAAAGATCCGAGGAGCTTCGGGAAGAATATGACGGTGCAATCATTGCTGGCTATCACATGAGCAAAAAGCATTGGAACACCCTGTTTTTGGAACAACTTCCACCGAATTTGATAAAGGAATTGATAGACCATTCCTATGAATTGGTCGTATCGGGATTAACCAAAAAGCTTAAGCAAGAGCTCAACAATTTAGGCTGATATTACATGAGAGATTTACAGGGTTTTTACACATCCCAACGAGAAAAACATCAGCAAGAACTTCAACAGGTAAAAAAACGATTGGGCCTATTGGCCACCTTGCGATTGTCGGTTTTTGTGGCTTTGGCATTAGGTCTTTATTTTCTATGGGGAAGTTCGTTGCTTTTTGTGATGTTGCCCCTCGGCTTAGCGCTGTTTTTGTTTTTGGTCACTCGGTTCAGCAATGTGAAACGGCATAAAGAATACTTGCAACGACTCATAAAAATCAATGGGACGGAGTTGGACATTTTAGCCCGTAAGTTTCATCATTTGCCAGATGGAAAAGAGTTTTTGGAACCCAATCATCCGTATGCACAGGACCTTGATTTGTTTGGCAGGGGTTCTTTTTACCAATATGCCAACCGCACGGTTTTGGTGCAAGGCAGGGAAGTGTTTTCAAACCTTTTGTTGGACGGATATCCAAAGGATATGGCCCAAAAACAGGCAGCTATTCAAGAGTTGGCCCAATTGCCGGAATGGCGGCAACATTTTTCTGCCTTGGCAGGAGAAACCCGACCCAAAATTTCTCCTGATGTGGTTTCGGATTGGATGAAAGACCACAAATCGTTCATGCCCAAATGGGCAAGGATCGTTCCTCCGATCTTTGCCTTGTTGTCCATAGGATTGATCACTTTCGCTTTTTTGGGCTGGGTGCCCGAAAGCTTGATCCTGTTTTGGTACGTTTTGGGTGCGGGGATCGTTGGTCGCTATGCGAAGAACATCATTGCATTTACCACAAAGGTGTCGCAAGCGCAGGAAACCATCCAACAGCACCAACGGTTGATTTCTGAATTGGAAGAACATACCTTCAACTCCGAATTGTTGAAAGAACTTCAAAAGAAACTGGAGGTAAAAGGCGAGAAGACCTCAAAAATCCTAAAGCGCTTTTCACAAAGTATGACCATGTTGGAACAGCAATTCAATTTGATCGTTTCATTCTTTGCCCAAGGGCTAGGTCTGTACAGTGTTTATTATGCCCATGCTGTTGAATCTTGGATTTCAACCTATGGAGAAGCGGTTGAAGGTTGGTTTGCTGCCATTGCCCAGTTCGATGCCTATATCAGTTTGGGGACCTATGCCTTCAATCACCAGGATCATACCTATCCGAGTTTGATAGCCAGTGATATAGTGCTCAGCGGAAAGCAGGTGGGACACCCTTTGGTAGACCCTGAAAAAAATATCCTGAACGATTTTGAAATTGGAAAGGGACGTTTTTGTATTGTAACTGGGGCCAATATGGCCGGAAAAAGTACTTTTTTACGTGCTGTGGGCCTTCAGATTGTGATGGCGAACATGGGCTTGCCCGTAAAAGGAAAGGATGTGAAATACAATCCTGTCCGTTTGTTGACAAGCATGCGTTCCTCGGATTCGCTGGCCGATGAGACTTCTTATTTTTATGCGGAGCTCAAACGCTTGAAATACATCGTTGAAGAGTTGGAGAAAGAAGATTGTTTCGTGATCCTGGATGAGATCTTAAAGGGAACCAATAGTGTGGACAAGGCCGAGGGTTCGAAAAAGTTCGTGGAACGTTTGGTGAAAAATGGGTCTACGGGAATGGTGGCCACCCACGATTTGAGCCTGTGCACCCTTGCCGACGAACTTCCCGAGGTGGAGAACCGGTATTTTGATGCACAGATCGTAAACGGCGAACTGTTCTTTGATTATAAGTTCAAAGAAGGGGTCTGCCAGAATATGAATGCTTCTTTCCTCTTGAAAAATATGGGGATTGTGGACTAAAGCCCCTTTACCTGTACATTGTGGAAGGAATCGGCCTGTAGGCGCAACAATTCCTCTGCTTTTTCCTTTTTATAACGGTAAAGTTCCTCTTCGTTTTTAATGTCGGCATAAATCTGCTGATTGAGCTCCCCGTCGGTGGCGAGCAATAGTTTGCGTTGCTCCACTTTTTGGGTCACCCAAGTGGCCACCACACTTTCCTGTTCTTCAAATTTGTAGTCGTATTCACCTTTTGGGGCCAACAACTTGGCAATGATCGGAGCTGTTTCGATGGCCAAGAACAACAAAAAGATAAAGAAAGAAGGAAACCAAGGTAATTTACCCAAAGCATTGATGCGGGCCATCAATCCATCAAAACCATCTATGATGGGTTGGGAATCGGTCACTGCGGTATCGTAATCGGTCTGCAGGGCAGCAATCTGAGCTTCGATGTTTTCAATCTTATCTGCATTGGTCTGCTTCAAGGTATTTAGTTCCGCGAGGGCGGCATCATGTTTATCACGTTTTTCTTGATAGACAGGGCCTTTGCCCAGCAAGCCTGTTCCTGCGGTACCTTCGGCCTCGGAAATATAGGTGTCGTAAAGTGCGTTGGTCTCCGCCTCTTTGGTTGCGATTTCGCTCTTCAGGTTGGCGATATCTTGGTTAAGACTTTCAATTTTAGGCGTGTATTGGAGTGCCAATTGTTCCTTGTTGTCCAAGGTCATGGCATTTTTTTCTTCCAAGAGCACTTGGTTGATCTCCTTTTCAAAAATTTTCATCTCCAACGGTTTGGAAATGACAACGGCAATAATCAAGGCCAATACGATTCGAGGGGCTGCCTGGAGTAACTCGCCCTTGAAATTGTCTCTCTTTTTAATGGTGGAGACAATGTACCTGTCCAAATTGAAAATGAGCAAACCCCAGATAAATCCAAAGAAAATTGAGGTGTAAATATTGTCGAAAACGGTGTAGAGCGCATAGCCCGATGCAATAAAGGCCATGACGGCCGTAAAGAATACCGTGGCACCGATACCTGCATATTTGTTGCGTTCCCCATTGGAACAAGTCTCTAGAATTTGGGTGTCCGCACCCGAGCAGAAGATGAAAAAGCGTTGTAACATAAGGTGTTCTCTTTGATTGATAGGATATTAGAACGTGATTTTGGTTGATTTGTTACATAAAAAGCCCCATAATCGGGGCTTTTAACAATTTTTATGTCGCTGAAACTTAGTTTTCGATGACGATGGGGTCAGTGGATAGTTTTACAATTGGTTTTGCTCCATTAGCTTCCCTGGCATCAATATTTATATGTTTATTTTTTTGAACTACCTCAATTGCTTTTTTACCGGATATTTTTTCCCCATTTAGGGTAAAACTAGCTCCTTTGGCAACCATTTCCTTGATATGCTCAACCGGTTTAGGTGGCGCCGGAGGGGCTGGAGGGTTGTTGGGGTAAAGTTTAATTACCTCTTCTGTGTCCAATGGTGGCTCTGGTGCACCCGGTGCGGGTGGTGCTGGTGGAAAATCAGGGAATGGTTCAGCATCCGCCTGCTGTTTTTTGGACATTTTACCATAGATGGTCTTCAAGCGCATGACCTCGCTCTTTTTGATGAGCATTTGGTTACGGTCCATTTCATTGTACTTTTTGGCCAAAGCGTTGTACTCTTTCATTTCTTCTCGCGTGGCGCTTTGTTGTTGGAATTGTGCGTTGTTTTCAACCATTGTCAGCCTGTTGGCATGTAACTTGGTTGTGGTCGAAGTATTCGGAACATTTTCTTTATACTCTTCTTTTTCCATAATTACCTCATTGGCAAACACCTCGATCAAGTCAATACCGGTTGTTCTTATTTCTTTGGACAAATTATTTATGGTGTTGAGATGCACGGGTCGGTCAGCTGTGATTTCCACCTTGGTTTCGCCAGAAGCATAACTGGATAGGTATTCCTGCTTTAAAATTTGAGCGACTTTATCAAAATGGACAATGTCATTCTGGATTTTAACGCGCTCGTTGCCCAAAAGTTCCATGGTAATGATGTGGTCCTCGGCAATCTCTCTTTCGATTTGACGATGTTCACTGAACCCAAATAACAATAGGGCCGTAAGTGGTAGAAGTAAAAGACTCCTGAGTACGAATGATTTTTTTGATGTGTTTGTTTTCATGACTTTAAAACGTTTTTTGATTGATGAATAAGTAATGGCATTTGCGATGCCAACCGACTGATGTCTTTCGTTTGATAAGTACGACAGCAAGGTGTTTTGATAATGTGAATGATTTTGCTCTTTTTGGATGACCGCTTTGTCCGCCAAAAACTCATGGTTCAGCTTGATGGATGATTTTACAAGGTATATCAAGGGATTGAACCAGAAGATGACCCCAACAAGTTCAATGAGCAGAATGTCCAAACTATGGCGCTGCTTGGCGTGGGTCTCCTCGTGCAAGAGGACTTCCTGTGGAATGCTGTTTTCCTCGTGTTGTTTTTGGTTTAAAAAAATATAGTTCAAAAATGTATGTGGGGGCAGTGTTTGATTCAAAAGCACCTTGGTCACAAAATTATCCTTGAATTTGGGGTTCTTTTTGATACGTGTACGTATGCTGAACAGATTTGCAATAAAGCGCAGTCCGAATCCAATAACTCCCAATCCATAAATGAGCCAGAACAAAAGTTGCCAATCAAAAATTGAAGCTTGTGGGGCGTTATTTACGATAACGGCATCCGAAATAGGGTCGGTGCTAGGCGTAATTGAATTAATGGTGGGTTCAACGGCATCAATATATTCGATAAAGACCAAATTGGGGATTATAAATGAGGCCAGTAATGCCCCCAAAAGAAAGAACCGCTTAAAATGGTGTACGCTTTCCTTTTCCAACATTACTTTGTAAAAGATCATTAATATGGCCAGGCAGGCCGCGGATTTTAAAAGGAAGGTCAGCATATCTACTTCTTTTTGATTTCGTTATCGATGAGCTTTTTCAATTCTTCCAACTCACTTTTGCTCAAGTTGGTCTCTTGGGTAAAAAAGGAAGCGAATTGACTCGCACTATCGTTGAAAAAGTTTTTGATCAATCCGTTCACTTGCTTGGAAAAATAGTCCTTCTTCATGACCAAAGGGTAGTACTCCCTACTTCTTCCAACATTGTTGTAGGCAATGAAACCTTTGTCCGCTATCCGCTTTAAAAGCGTGGCCACCGTTGTGGTCGCTGGTTTGGGTTCCGGATAGGCCTCCAGTATGTCCTTCATAAAGGCCTTTTTCAATTTCCAAACAATGTTCATTAACTCCTCCTCGGATTTTGACAGTTGCATTTTTTGATGATTTAAAAGAATTGCTCTACAAACATAGAGTAAAAATATCAATTCTACAAGTGTAGAGTTTGTTTGTGGCTTGGAAACTTGTCCTTTATCATCAGGATTCAGTCAAAAACCACATCAACAAAGGGCTGTTTTGGATGTTTGGACAGGGTCGTTATATGTGCCCTAAGTTACTGACCAACAACAAATAGGGCAGTATATTTATAGTATTAAATCACGCAATCATGAAAACCACAGTAGTTATTGGTGGGAATTTTGCAGGAATGACCGCCGCATTGGAAATCAAGAGAAAAGGGAAAAACGACCATAAGGTTTTGGTAATAGATAAATCGCCATTGTTCTTGTTTGTTCCCTCACTGATCTGGGTACCTTTCGGAAGAAGGGAAATCAAGGATATTTCATTCAGAAAAGATACCATTCTTGAAAAGAAAGGAGTCGATTTCATACAGGCAGAAGCCTTGGAAGTAGACCCCGATAGTCAAATAGTACATACCAGTAAAGGTGATTTTACTTATGATCATTTGGTCATCGCGACAGGTCCCAAAGTAAAATACGATGTGGCTCCCGGTGTAAAGGAACATGCTCATTATATAGGTACGCCCAACGGAGCCATGAAAACTAGGGGCGCTCTGGAAGAATTTAAGAAAAATCCCGGTCCCATTGTCATCGGAGCTACTCAAAATGCAGGTTGTATGGGGGCAGCTTATGAGTTTTTGTTCAATGTGGAAAAATGGTTGAGGGAACAAAAAATCAGGAAGAAAGTGGACTTGTACTGGATTACACCCGAAACATTTTTGGGTCACTTCGGTATTGACGGAATTACTGGGGGCGAAACCATGCTCAAGTCCTTTATGAACATGTTCAACATTCACTACCGAACCCAGGTTGGGGTCAAGGAGGTGACCGAGGATAGCGTTACCCTTACTTCAGATGAGGTATTGCCGAGCAAGTTTACCATGTTGATGCCTCCTTTTGTGGGCGTGGACTTTGTGGTCAACTCTCCGAAATTGGAAGCCAATGCCGCAGGATATCTGCCCGTTGGGGACGATTACAGGCACTTCAAATATCCCAATATTTGGTCAGCAGGTATTGCTGTGGATGTGAAATTGCCATTCAAACCGGGAAAAGTGCCATTTTCAGGTCCAAAAACGGGATATCCATCCGATGAGACCGGTAAAATAGTTGCCGAGAACATCATCAGGGTAACAGCAGGCAAGGATAAATTGAAGAAGAAAGCTTGGGGTAAAATCCCGGGTATATGTGTGATGGATGCCGGTAAAAAAGAAGTGATCATTGTAAGCGATCACTTGTTCAAGCCACGAAACTTTGCCATTATGATACCTAATGTCTTCTACGACTTCTCCAAAGTGCTCTTCGAAAAATATTTCCTTTGGAAAACAAGACATGGATATTCTCAATTGCCTTAGTAATTAAGGTGGCGGTTTGATAAAATCCACTCATGGTAATATGGGTGGATTTTTTCTTTGATGAATGTTGAACGTGAACCGTGTAAAAGTTCTAAGTTTGCATCCGTTAAAATAATACATCCACCATGGCACTATTGGAAGAACTACAGGAGAGAAGCGGAAACACCTGCGAACTATGCGGGGCAACGGAAAACCTAAAGGTTTATGAAGTGCCTCCCGTTTCCACTGGAGGAGTGGACGGTAGTCTTCTGGGCTGTGCCACTTGTATTGATCAAATAGAAAATCCCGATAATGTTGATTCCAATCACTGGAGATGCCTGAACGATAGTATGTGGAGCGAGCATGATGCCGTAAAGGTTGTTGCTTGGCGCATGCTCAATCGTTTAAAGTCAGAAGGGTGGCCTCAAGATCTATTGGGGATGATGTACTTGGATGATGAAACCTTGGAATGGGCCAAAGCCACGGGCGAGGGTGAAGAAGAAAGTGAAAAAATCATCCATAGGGACGTAAATGGCAACATCCTGGAAAATGGTGATAGTGTTGTATTGATCAAAGACCTGAAAGTGAAAGGTTCCAGCATGGTCGCAAAACAGGGGACCGCCGTTAGACGGATTTCCTTGGATCACGAAAATGCCGAGTATATTGAAGGTAAGGTAGATGGTCAGCAAATTGTGATCATTACCAAGTACGTTAAAAAACTTTAGGCCTTCAACCCTTTGAATAGGACTGTCCAGCAGTTTTACCATGTCGATGCCCAGATGGGTATGGATTTGTGACCAATTCTCCCAAACTGGGAGCTGCTACGGCTGCATGGTTACTTAAAAAATCATTGGAACAGAGGAATTCCAAATTATCCCTACTATCCATATAGAGAAAAAGCCCCTTTATCAAAGAGGCTTTTGTATTAAGGTTTGTATGGCGTTGCGTTAGAGTTTTTCCAAAGGAAACTCTTTGGGAGGTTCCATGCCCTTTAGGTTTTTCACGAAATAATCCCACCGCTTTCGGGTCATGTACGTGGTCATGTCTCCATAGCCATGACGTTTGTTGGGATAAAGAATAAGGTCAAAGTCCTTATTCGCTTTTATGAGGGCCTCCACTACCAATAAGGTATTTGATGGGGGAACATTATCATCCATGGTTCCATGTCCCAAAAGCAACTTTCCTTTCAAGTTTTCGGCCAATAATTGGTTGGCTTGTTTATCATAGGAAGTGGTGCCATCGGGGTAGGTTTCCAATAGCCCATGCCATTTTTCGCCCCAATCTGCCTCATAATTTCTATTGTCATGGTTTCCGGAGGTGGATACGGCAACATCATAAAAATCCGGATAGCGAAGAAGGGCATCGGTAGAGGCAAAACCGCCTCCGGAATGTCCCCAGATGCCAACTCTCGTGGTGTCCATGGCTGGATACTTACCTGACAGTTGTTTGATGGCGGTTATATTGTCCGGCAAGCCATTGTCGCCCATATTTCCATAATAGGCGTCATGGAAGCTTTTAGAGCGTCCCGGGGTGCCCATGGCATCTATTCCCACCACAATAAAGCCCAGTTCAGCCAATGATTGTCGGTCCCTTCGTGCCGGAAGGAACCCATAATTGCCCACACTGCCCGATTGTGGACCTGGATAGATGTAGTTTAAAACAGGGTATGACTTTGTTTCATCGTAGTCACTGGGAAGAAAGAGGATGCCGTAAATGTCGGTTTCGTTATCCCTTGCCTTTACATGAAATTCCACTGGTTCTTGCCATCCATTTGCCCTAAGTTCTGAAATATCCGCTGTGCCTAGGGTGGTTAGGGTTTTCCCGTTCATGTTTTTGAGTACCCAAGTCGGTGCCGTGGTCACAGTGGAGTATTCGTCCAAAAAGGTTTTATTATCAGGGGCCAAGGTAATTCTATGGGCTGCTTTTTCAGGTGTGAGCAATTTTAAGTGGCCTCCATCAAAATCAAGGGAGTAGAGATAGTGGTAGTATGGATTTCCCGACTCTTTTCCAGCGGCGGTAAAATAGATTTTTCTGTTTTTTTCATCAACGTGGAGCACTTGCTGAACGGCCCAATCCCCTTGGGTGATACGATTTTTTAATTCTCCGGTTTCCAAATCGTATAAATAGAGGTGCCCCCAATTGTCCCTTTCGGAAAACCATATGACCTCATTACTGTCAAAAAGTACATTCCAATTGATTTTTCTTGCCCCGGATTCAAAATATGTCTTGGTCACTTCCTTGAGAACCGACCTTACCTCCCCATTTTGTGCATCCGCTACTTGGAGGTGGGCTACCTTGTGGTCTCGCGAAGAAGAGACAAATGCCAGTTGGGAACCGTCTTCTTTCCAATCGTTATCATAAAACTCACCATTTCTCCCAGCGACATGGTCGGTAATTGTGGAACGCTGGAAATCCGATTCTTTTTCAAGGGGGATGATCTCTTTGGTATTGAGGTCGATGATGACCCTCTCCAATTTAAAAACTACGCTGTCCCCAGGCAACGGGTGCTTCCAAGCTTTCAGCTCTGGATGGCCTACATTGGTGCTGGTAAGGTACATTTCGCCAACATTTCGGGCATCTTGTTTAAAAGTGGCGATTTTATCAGAATTCGGAGACCATTTCAGTACAGGGTTATCTCCTTTTGTCCATCCAGCATTGTTGGTGGCATATCCGTAATCCTTTTCACCATCAAAAGTAAGCTGGGTTTTTTGGTTTGTCTCTAAATTCCTGATCCAAAGATTATGATCGTCTATGAACGCCGCTATTTTACCATTGGGGGCAACATATTCATCACGGTTTCTTTTTGGTGTGGTCTCTCCCTCCGAAATAACAGTGTTTTTGGTATTGTAGAGGTAATTTTTCCCATCAAGGGTGAAGGCTATGGTATTCTTGTCTTGAAAATCAAAGTATCTAATAGGGAGGTTTTTAGGGTCCATACTTTTCCCAAGGGCTTCGGAGAGGGCCAAGGCCATTTCTTTTGGGTCAAAAGCAGTACTCTTTTTACCGTTGGACAAATTGACCTTCATGTATTGTGGACCCTCCTTGGCGTTCAATGTATAGCTAAACATATTGTTGCTGCCCCAAGACGGATATTGTATTTCATCGTGTACCCATGGAGCCATGTTCTTGCTCAAATATTTGGTGGCTCTTTCATAAGTTTCAAAGGGCATTTTGTTTTGGGCCAATAGGGACGATGAAACGCACAAGGCGGCCAAACAGGTGTGGATAATAAAGTGGGTTGACTTCATTTCATGAGGTTGTTTTGGAATGGTTAATAAAGCTCGTTAAAATACTTGTAAAAATAGGGTATGGTCTCAATGCCCTTTAAAAAGTTCCAGACCCCAAAATGTTCGTTGGGAGAGTGGATGGCATCACTGTCCAGACCAAATCCAAGAAGGATGGTCTTACTGTCAAAAACACTTTCAAAAAGGGCCACGATCGGAATACTCCCTCCTGTACGTTGAGGTACCGGGGTTTTTCCAAAAGTGGTTTCCATGGCTTTGGAAGCGGCTTGGTAGCCATTGCTTTCGATTGGGGTCACGTAGGCTTGCCCTCCGTGGTGCGGGGTAACTTTTACTTTTACACTTTTTGGTGCAAGTGACTTAAAATGCTTGGTGAATAAATCCGTGATCTCATGCCAATCCTGGTCTGGGACCAATCTCATGGATATTTTGGCATAAGCTTTACTGGCAATCACGGTTTTTGCCCCTTCTCCCATGTAACCTCCCCAGATTCCATTGACATCCAAAGTTGGACGGATACCAAAACGTTCTCCGGTCGTGTATCCTTTTTCGCCGTGGACATCATCAATGTCCAAGGACTTTTTGTAGGCTTCCAAGTCAAATGGGGCCTTGGCCATTTCCGCACGCTCCTCATCCGAGATGACCTCCACTTTGTCATAAAACCCTGGAATGGTTATGTGATTGTTTTCATCATGTAACTCGGCTATCATTTTAGCGAGAACGTTGATGGGGTTGGGTGCCGCACCCCCATAAATTCCGGAGTGAAGGTCGCGGTTGGCCCCCGTTACTTCCACTTCCACATAGCTCAGTCCACGCAATCCCGTTGTAATGGATGGGGTATCATTGGAAATCATTCCTGTATCGGAGATGAGGATGATATCGTTTTTGAGTTTTTCGCTGTTTTCCTTTAGGAAATCCTCCAGACTATCGCTTCCCACTTCTTCCTCGCCTTCGATCATGAACTTAACATTGCAGGGCAGAACATCGTTTTTGATCATGTATTCCACCGCTTTGACATGCATGAAGAACTGCCCTTTGTCGTCACATGCGCCCCTGGCGAAAATAGCGCCATCGGGATGCAGTTCCGTTGCTTTGATCACGGGCTCAAAAGGAGGCGAATTCCATAAATTCAAAGGATCCGGTGGTTGCACGTCGTAATGGCCGTATACCAGAACGGTGGGCAAATCGGGGTCTATGATCTTATCGCCATACACCACGGGATACCCTTTGGTCTCACACATCTCCGTGTTTTCACAGCCTGCGTCCTCCAAGGATTTTTTAACCGCTTTGGCCGTTTCCAAAACATCCTTGGAGTAGGCCGGGTCAGCACTGATGGAGGGGATTTTCAAGAGGTCGATCAATTCGTTGATAAATCTGTCTTTGTTGGTACTGATGTAATTATTTATGTCTTTCATATATGATTTAAAAGGACCCTAAAAGTACAAAAAACAAGTTTTTAAGGGGAGTGCATTTGCAAATCGGAAAATTGATTTATATTTGCACTCCATTTCGCGGGTGTGGTGGAATTGGTAGACACGCTAGACTTAGGATCTAGTGCCGCAAGGCGTGGGGGTTCGACTCCCTTCACCCGCACAAAAAGCTCTTCAGGAACTGAGGGGCTTTTTTTATTTCCTGCCCTTTGGGCGTCTTCTAGCTTGTGTGATATGGCCAATACAACAACAAATAGGGATTTGAGACCAATCAATTTAACTGATTGATAATAAATAATTAAAATGATCAGTGATAATCAAAAAAGATTTTTAATTATTGATTATTTGTTAAAATAAAAGAATAATTATAAATTTATGTCAATCAGATAATTGAAAAAGATTTCCCTGCTTAAAATGTAATATCATTTTTTAGGTGTAGGGATTTTTATTGTTAGAAATTATTTTTTTACAATAAAATATTCGTATTTGCAGTTGTTAATAATGCACAATATTGATATTTATCAATTATTCGATTGTGAAACCAAACTGAAACTAAATTATTAATAGGCCAACAACTAAGCTATGTACAAGGAAATATACTTGGTCGATGACGAAGACCTCGTGAATACGGTGAACGCTATTCACTTCAGAAGAATGGGTATGGAAGATAGGGTTAAGAGCTTTACTAATCCAGAATTGGCCCTAGACGATCTCAGATATAGAGACGACCCAAAAGTAAAAACATTGATTTTATTGGATATCAACATGCCAGAAATGAGCGGGTTTGAATTCCTGGAGTTTATGATGCTCGAGGATTTTCCAGAATCCAATGAGGTGCTTTTGGTAACTTCCTCCGAAGCGGAGACAGATAAAGAAGAAGCCGAAAAGTATGAGAAATACGTAAAGGAATTCATTACCAAGCCCTTGCGAATAGAGCATCTGGAAGATTATTTGCAGAGCGCCAACAAATAGAGTTTTACATTAAAGCTGATATAGCCCAAATCTACTGCCCTACGCAAACGTTTAATAATTCATTCTGAATAAATTTTAATCCTTGAAAAAGAAACAGGAACTTATTCATAATAAGATTGAAATCGTTGAGGATAGGAATGATATTGTATGGGCTATGGATGAAAATTATAAGCTGACCGCTTTCAATACATCCTTTAAAGCTCGCCTTAAACTGGATGGTCTGGAGAACGCGGAAAGAGGCATGGACCTAAAAAAGGTCTACGAGTCCAGTAGTTTCTTCAATTCATGCAAGCAGGGATGCGATCGAGCACTCAATCGTTATGCAACTACCTCCAAGCACACTTTCAATGAAAATGGGGGTACGGTGGTCCACGAGTTTTCCTTTCAGCCTTTCATGAACAGTTCAGGAGAAGTTGTCGGTTGTTGTATTTGGCAAAGGGATGTTACCCAAGAAGTCAACAATAACTATCGCTTGCGAGAAAGCGAGACAAAGTACAGGGAAGCGCAAGCAGTGGCCGATGTTGGCCATTGGAACTGGGATATGGTCCAGAACGAAATTACGTGGTCCGACCAATTGTACAGAATTTTTGACCAAGATCCTGAAACCTTTACGGCCAACTACGAATCCTTGGTTGATATTATCCATCCGGAAGATAGGGAGGCTTTTAATGAGGACGTGACCAAATGTATTGAGGACAAAGAGTTGCACGACATAGTGCACAGAATTGTGGTTGGTGATGGAGAGATTAGGTATGTGCACCAAAAGGGGAGGGCGTTTTATGATGCAAATGATGTGCCATACCGTATGAGCGGTACCACTCAGGATGTTACCAAGGATGTGCAGAGCCACCACCAAATTGTGGAGCAAAACCACGAACTTCAAAATTTTGTTCGAATCATATCACATAATCTTCGGGGACCGATATCAAATCTCTTGATGCTCTCCAAGATTTATGAATGGGGTAAAGATGAATTGAACGACGACATTGTCAAGAAAATAGAGCTTACCACAGAAGCTCTTGACCAAACCATCAAAGACCTGCACCTTTCCTTATCCTTGAAATCCGCGGACAAAAAGAAATTCAGGGAGGTCTCTCTAAAAGATGTGATGAAGGATATAGAAGGACTTCTTTCTGAGGAAATTGCACGAAACAAAGCTGTTTTAGAGACCGATTTTTCTAAAACGGATACTGTTTTTGGTGCAAAAAGCTATGTGGTCAATGTTTTTTACAACCTTATTCTCAATGCCATCAATTACGCTAAGGATGGTGTTCCTGCCATAGTGAAAATCACAACAGAGACAACGGAAGAAAAGGTGTTGTTGAAGTTTATGGATAATGGCATCGGAATGGAACTGACCCCCGAAAAAGAACGTAAAATATTCGATATGTACGGTAGGTTGAGCGGTGCTACCGAAGGCAAGGGATTTGGGCTTTATTTGGTCAAGACCCAAGTAGAGGCCATGGATGGTAAAATTGAGGTGGAAAGCGAAAAGGACATCGGTACGACATTTAAGATCACACTTCCCAAAGCCTAGCCTTAAAAAGGCAAACTGCTCAGGTCCACATTTCCCCCAGAGATGATGATACCGACCTTTTGGTTTGATAGTTTCTCTTGTTTTTTAAAAGCAGCAGCCAATGCAACTGCGCTGGACGGTTCGCAAACAATCTTGAGCCGTTCCCAAATCAATCTCATGGCAGCAATGATATCTTCTTCCGTTACCCTGACGATTTCATCCACATGTTTTTGTATAATGGGGAAATTCCTGTCGCCCAATTGGGTCTTCAGTCCATCAGCAAGGGTGTTTGTGGAGGTGTTGGTCTCGATTTTTCCACTTTTCAGGGAGCGATAGGCATCGTCCACCTCAAAAGGTTCGCCCCCGATAACCTCGCAGTTTGCACCAAAGAAGTGAGCGGCCAATGCGGTGCCGGCAATCAAACCGCCACCACCAACGGGAGTGAATACATAATCCAGGTCTGGGTAGGCTTCCAGCAATTCCTTACAGGCGGTCCCTTGCCCTAAAATTACCTGGTCATCATTCGATGGATGGATGAAGGTGGCCCCATGCTCTTGCACAATTTCTTGGGATGTGGCTTCCCTGGCGGTTAGGTTGGGCTCACATTCAATTAAAATCCCACCGTAACCTTTTACCGCTTGTTTTTTTACCAAGGGTGCAGAACTGGGCATCACGATATAGGCCTTTACCCCCAAACTCTGCGCAGAAAGGGATAGGGCCTGGGCAAAATTTCCGGAAGAATGCGTTACCACTCCACCTTGTTTCTGCTCATCGGTAAGCTGCATTATGGCATTGGCGGCCCCGCGCATTTTAAAGGCGCCCATCCGCTGGAAGTTTTCGCATTTAAAATACAATTGGGCTTCCGTCATTTCATTTAAAAGCCGGGAAGTGAGAACAGGTGTGTTATGGATATAGGGTTGAATCCGCTCGTGGCAGTCAATTAATCGTTGTTTGTCCATAGGTTACTTTAACAGGGTCTGCAAAATGGCAAATCCGGTATAAAGATAGCCATGAAGCATTAATTATGGGACTCCACTTCTTCCTCTTCTTCTTTGGCTTCTGCGGAAACACCCTCCATGCCCAATTCTGGTATGACCAACAGCGGTATTTGGGTGTGGAACGCTGTCCTTTTTATGATGGGCTCACGGGTCATTTTTTCCATGTAGCTGTGCTGATAATTGAGCATGGCCAATAGATGAATGCCCAATTCCTTGGAGAAGGTCTCCAAAGTATGGGAAACCGAATTGAGCTCTGAAACCGTGTGTACATAGTGCTCTACATCTTTCAGGTAGCGACGTAGCATGTTCAGGTTGAATTGTTGGAGCTCTGTCAAAGCCTTAATGCCATATTGTACATGGACAATGCGAATAGTGGCATGGAACATCTTGGCCATTTCCAATAATGGGGACAGTTCCGATGTGGTATAGAAGCGATTGAAATCCGTTGCAAAGGCAATTTCCGAAGGAGTCACATACTCAAAATGATAGGGGATGGCGAGAACGGGACATTTTTTGGTGCTTTTAATGATACGTACCGTATTGCTTCCCATAAATACTTCATCCACGCCCGAAGCTCCCTTGGTGCCCGTGACCACCAAATGGATACCAAAGGTTTCCACAATGTCCTTTACCTCTTCCACCAATAGATTGAAGGAGGAAATGGTCTCAAAACTATGGTTTGGATTGCCATATTTGGTTTTGATCTGGTCCACCGTTTTGTTCAATCCCCGTTCGGAATTTTCCCTGACGGCATCGACTATCCGGACCCCATCAATCATTTTGGCCATAAAGCGGCTGCTCGGTATTACCGGGGTGTACGTATTTAACAGGTAAAATGTACAACGCTTGTTGCGGAACAATTGCATGGCATAATCAATGGCATTCCATGCATTTTCCGAAAAATCCGTAGGTATTAGTATCTTTTGCATCGGACTAGGATTTACGATGCGATAAAATTAGACCTAAGGGGCAGGGGATACTATGACAATTGTCAGGTTTTGGAAAATGGTCTAAAAGCCTTCAACCATTTCGAGAAGTTTGCGCTCGTCTTTGATGCCGATTTTTTTGCCAGAGGTATGAATCAATCCTTTCTTTTTAAACTCGGAAATAATCCTGATGGCGGATTCCGTAGCGGTTCCCACCACATTGGAAATATCCTCCCTGGAAAGGGTAAGCGCCAAAAATCCTTCAGGGTCTTCCCCAAAATTGTTTTTCAGGTATAGGAAGGCCTCTGCCATTCGTTGCTTCACTGTTTTTTGGGAAATATTCACGATGACATCATCGGCCTCTTTAAGGTCATGGGCCATATGGCGGAGTACTTCCAAAGTAAAGTTTGGATTTTTCTGAAGGGTATTGTTGATGCTCTCCTTGGGGATAAAGCAAACTTCCATATCATCAACGGCTATGGCGGAAAGGTTGGCACTTTCTTGTGAAATCACGGAGCGTTGCCCAAGGACTTCGCCCTTACTGGCCAATTTTACGATTTGGTCTTTACCGTTGGCACTCAGTTTGGAAAGCTTTGAAATGCCGTTTCTCACACAATAAACACCATTTAATTTGTCGCCTTCTTCAAATAAAGGCTCTCCTTTTTTTACGGTTCGCGTGATTTTGGAGTCAGAAACCTGTTTGAGTTCCTCTTTGCTCATCGCGCGAAGGGAGTTGAACTGCCTGATTATACAATTTTCACACCTGCTTTCCATAATGATTAGTTTACCTGATTGGACAAATTTAGTGGATAAACATTCACAATTAACTGATAAATATCATATTTTTAAGAAGAAGAGTATTACAATTTTGCGTCAGGTAAAGCAAATGTGAAATGGCAGATTCAACCTGTTATCATTGTGGAGACGAGTGCGGGAAAGGCAGCGTTCGGTTTGATGATAAGGATTTTTGTTGCAATGGTTGCAAGACCGTGTACGAGATTTTTACATCGAACGGCTTGTCCACGTTCTACGAAATCGAGGGCAAGGCAGGAACCACGCCGAACGAAATCCGTCAGAAATATGATTTTTTGGACAACCAGGAAATCGCGCAACAGCTCTTGGAATTCAATGAAGACGGAGTGCAGGTGGTCAGCCTGAGTATTCCCACCATCCACTGCAGTTCCTGTATCTGGGTTTTGGAAAACTTGAACAAATTGCATTCGGCCATTACCGTTTCACAAGTCGACTTTCCGAAAAAGACCATTAGGGTTACCTACAAAACAGAAGATTTTTCCCTTAAAGCCTTGGTGCTTTTGTTGGGAAGTATCGGGTACGAGCCGTACATCTCTTTGGAAGAATACAACAAGAAAGGAAAAAAGGTCGACCGCTCCTTAATATACAAATTGGGTGTGGCAGGCTTTGCCTTTGGCAATGTGATGTTGTTCTCGTTTCCGGAATATTTTGAGGTCGAGGAATTTTGGTTGGATCAGTACAAACATGTTTTTCGTTGGTTGATGTTCGCCTTCTCCTTGCCTGTTGTATTCTACGCCGCGCAAGATTATTTCGTCTCGGCCTATAAAGGCATCCGCTCCAAACTATTGAATATTGATGTACCCATTGCGTTGGGAATTCTTGTTCTCTTTTTACGAAGTACCGTTGACATTATTTTTGATTTGGGTTCCGGATTCTTTGATAGTCTTACGGGCTTGGTCTTCTTTCTGCTGCTCGGCAAATTCTTTCAGCAAAAGACCTACGCCTATCTATCCTTTGAGCGGGATTACAAATCCTATTTTCCCATTGCCGTTACCCGGTTGAAGAAAACCGGGGAAGAGGAAAACATTCAAATCTATAACATTGAGGTAGGGGACAGGGTATTGATCCGCAGCCATGAGATCATTCCCGTGGATTGTATCCTGATCAAAGGAAATGCCGAAATCGATTATAGTTTCGTGACCGGTGAATCCGACCCCGTTGTAAAGGAGTCCGGGGAGAAATTATTTGCAGGCGGCAAACAGCTATCGGGAGTTTTGGAAGTTGAGGTGTTGAAGTCCGTCTCCCAAAGTTATTTGACCCAGCTTTGGGGCAACTCCGTATTTTCAAAAGATAAAGCAAGCCAATTCCAGACCCTTACCGATAGTATTGGCAAACGATTCACCATTGCAGTGTTGAGCATAGCTACAGTGGCCACCGTGTTTTGGCTGGTTTTTGACCCAGGCGTGGCACTCAACGTGTTCACCTCGGTATTGATCATCGCCTGTCCATGTGCCATTGCCTTGGCAGCTCCATTTACATTGGGGAACATGCTCCGCATTTTTGGAAAGTACAAGTTCTATCTTAAAAACACCAATGTAATCGAACGCTTGTCCAAAATTGATACTGCTATTTTTGATAAAACGGGAACACTTACCACCAATCAAAAAGATACCATCCACTATGAAGGGATGGAGCTTACAGCGGAAGAGACCGCACTTTTGAAAACAACCTTGAGGGCATCCAACCACCCGTTGAGTCGATCGCTTTACGATATTTTAAAGTCCAATTCCATCATGACCCTGGAAGAATTTCAGGAACATACAGGCAAAGGAATTGAGGGCAGATACAACCAACACTCCATAAAAGTGGGATCTGCATCCTACGTAGGGGAAAGCAAGTCCCATTCCATAACGAACACGGCGGTCTACGTTAGTGCCGATGAAGATGTAAAAGGAAGGTTTGTTTTCAAGAACACCTATCGGGACGGGATGAGCCGAATTTTTGAGGAGCTGTCAGATGATTTGGAACTCGGTATTCTGTCGGGAGATAATGATGGGGAAAAGGCACAATTGCAAAAAATGCTTCCAGAAAAGACAAAGATGCTATTTGACCAAAAACCAGGGGACAAATTGGAGTATATCAAAAGTTTGCAAGAAGAACACAAGGTTCTTATGGTGGGCGATGGATTGAACGATGCAGGTGCCTTGGCCCAAAGCGATGTTGGATTGGCGGTTTCGGAGAACATCAATGTGTTTTCGCCCGCTTGTGATGGAATTTTGGATGCCAGTAGGTTGAAAATGCTGCCAAAGTTCATAAAACTGTCCAAACGGTCCATGCGCATTATTAAAATGAGTTTTTTGTTGTCGCTCTGCTACAATGTGGTGGGATTGTATTTTGCCGTCACAGGTCAATTGCAGCCTGTAATAGCGGCCATTTTGATGCCTTTGAGCTCCATCAGTATCGTGGTGTTCACCACCTTGGCAACAAATTATTTCGGTAAAGAATTAAAAATTTTAGAAAGCTGATATATGTCATTTTTTGAGGAATACCATCAGAGTAGTTTTACACCTAAATTCAGGCAGGTATGAGTGTTA
>CETR01131544.1_pt1 | contig 45388 bp, 44 predicted proteins | sample 531281 | NCBI WGS metagenome assembly CETR01 (sample SAMEA2622568, study PRJEB7988) | marine metagenome | biome: marine biome (ENVO:00000447); feature: mesopelagic zone (ENVO:00000213); material: "saline water (ENVO:00002010), including plankton (ENVO:xxxxxxxx)" | depth 696 m
ACCACAAAAAAACCCGCAAACTTGGTTTGTGGGTTTTTTGTTTTTAGTTCCTTCCAATTAAAATCAACCCGTGTTAGTTTTTCTTTTTTGTCAGTCCGTAAATTATATTAATTGGAAATAAGATTTGTCCAATTCCAATTAGCAATAGAATCAATAGGATGATGAGGGTCAAATTATCATTAAAATCATATTCCAAGATTTCTTCCCGATAAAGTTGAGCTAAAATCAGTATGATCAATGTTCCTCCAAAAGTCAATCCGATATGGGTCCAAAATAACCACTTTGATAACTTTCTAATTGCCTTTTGCATAATCCAATATCCAAATCCAATGATTCCAAAAAATATTGAAATCAGGATTGTTAAATGAAAATACAAAATAACTAAGTAGGTACCATGAACATTAAAGTACAGTATAGAATCTCCACTTAAGATTCCGATTAATAAAATTATCGGAATTGCTGTTAAAAAAATCAGATAGGGCTTTTCAATTAGTTTGCTCATTCAACTTTCTGCTAACGGTCCCAGCTCTTATGTTTACGCGCACACAATCTATTATTTATAAATATAGTAGTTTCCCAATAATAAATTAGAGTTAGAATAGAAGGGACAGAGAGGTCTCGGCTAGATACATTGAATGATATCGTTTCATAGAAATCCCGCCCTTCTATAATCTTCTTGGAATCCGGACAGTACCTAGACCCTGTTCACAGAGGTCGAATCAAATGCGAGCAAGGATGACAAAGAGGGTTATGGCCTTAAAAAGCGATATTATGGAAAAGCGGTTGAAAAACATAAAAGAGCGTAAGCAGACTCTTTCAACATTTGTGTCCACCCAACCAAACACATTTAACCCGAAATGCTGCTCATTACCTTTTTCTGACGAATACGAACTCAACAGAGTAGGTAAGTATTGAGAATGGACAAACTCAGAACTTACTGTACTCGATAATCTGGTGTTCAGCTTTTCCTTTCAATTCCGCTTGTCCCGTGTTGGGGAGTGTCACGATATGGAAATGCTATCCCTGCCCCGCCCTTTGGACCGTGGCGGGCTGTACTTGGATGAAGAAAAATTACAACAATCCTTTAGGATAGATGCCCTCGGACCCATCACTTTGCGTGGAGGTAACGCATCTGTACCAAGGCATTTGCCATCTGGAACGGCTGCGCCCCGTTGCGGCAAATCCAAAGGATATGTAAGGCACTTTAAGTATCTAGCTTACCACTTGGGCGCTTTTTTTGCTGTTTTTGAACTCACTGGGGCTCAAGCCATATTTCTCCTTAAAGATCTTGGAAAAATAACTCCTACTGGTAAACCCAATGGAGTAGACCACTTCGGATATGTTCATTTCGGTAGTGGCTATGTAATCGCGGGCCAGCTCCAATCGGGCATGGCGTATGTATTCCGTTACCGTTTTGTTGTACAGCAATTTGAACCCTTCCTGTAGCTTGGCTTGGGTCAAACCTGTTTCTGCCGAAATCTCTTCCAAAGAAAAATCCTTGGCGATGTTCTTCTCTATTTTTTTGGCATACTTGCGAATGGCCTTCAACTCCCGTTTCAGCAAACTCGTCTGCGGGCGTTTGTTCTGCACCTCCTTGTTGTGCTGTATCATGTGCATGGAAAGTATCTGGTACACGTAGCCTTCGATCATCATAATGCGTACCATGCCCTTGGCCTTGATCTTCTTCATGTCTCCCATGACCTCGGCAATCTTAAGATTGTAGGACCCGTAGTAGGCAAACACCTTTTCGTGGTCGGTATCCAAAAACACCTTGTATAGCTGCTTGTTGAGTTCCTCGCCTTGATTCAATCTTTTGCGCAAGAAAGGTTTTCTCCGTACTTGGATCACGGTCTGGCTTATTTTTACATCCTTGGGGAAATAGCGATCCGTGACGCCCCCATCGCGATTCGTTAGGATTACGGACTGGAATTGCTCCATGATCTGGATCTTGTCCTCCGGCTGGTAGCCGAACTTATGGCCACAATACCCCTCCAGACAGTAGTAAAAGCTAATTGGGTTAAAATTAGAGGTGTCCACCTCGATCAACACCTCATCAAAAAAGGTAATGTCCAGCTCCAACAGGCTTACGCCCCAGTCAAAAGTGATAAAACGGATGCTTCCATTGGCCTTGTCGTTGGAAACATTTAAGGTGTGCTGCCCCCATCTTTCCTCTATTTCGCCTCCTATTACATTTTTTATCTGCTCTACCGATTCCGCGGTATCCTGAGCTTCCACACTTATTTTGATCATTAATAACCCTCCTTGATGATTTGTTTAATTACTTGGTCCAAACCCTTAAAGATAGTATTTGTTTGCCCGTTGGACAATTCTAAGCCCCACCTTTACCATGCCTTTGGCAAAAAATGAAAAGCAACACGATTAAATTGGTTTGAGTCAACCTTTTCGGATGTTTTCCACTTACTTGTAGTCAAGAATCAAAAAGACTATGATTTACAAACTTTCAAATGAAGCTAGCAAAGAAGAGATTGAAAAGGAGTTTGAAATTCCCTTTAAATACCCAAATTTATATCGACCCAATCCCGTGATCAATGGTTTTCACGAGACCAATCTGAGCGTGGTGACCATGGAAAACCAAAAAGAGATCAGTTTGGCCATTTGGGGTCTGATGCCTCAAGATTTCAAAGAGGATTGGCAGATCTTTCAGGACAATGCCAACACCTTGAACGTGCAGTTGGAAGAACTGGAAAGCATAGCTTGGATGAAGGAATCGTTTAAACAGCGTCGCTGCTTGATCATTGTCACAGGTTTTTACACCCACGTACTGGAAAATGGCAATACCAGCAGCTACCACATCTATCAGGCTTCCAAAAAGCCATTTTACATTGCCGGCACCTACAACATGCTGGACGATGGTTTCCTTTGCACGGCAATAACCGTAGGGCAAACGGATAAGTTCATCTCAAGTTACCATAATATAAGCAACAGGGCCCCTGTAATCGTTCCAAAAGAACAGGCTTCGGATTGGCTCAACAAAAGTACTTCCATCAACGAATTGCAGCAGATGGTACAGCAACCCAAAAAGATACAACTGGAAGCCAAGCGAATGGCCAACGGGTTCTTTTCACAGAACCAAGGTGCCGACCGCAGATTAAATTCGTTGTTGACAGGGTTTCAATCCCAATAGTGAACCGATGCAGCGCTCATCCGGGATATTCGCAGCTATTTTATCCTTTTGAGTCAATATATAATCTGAAAACGGCAAGCTTCAACAAGAAAGTGAGCGACATTTGTAATGTACTGATTAAGAGATAATCGGACACTAACTTAAAACACTACTATTATGTTACGTTGGACAGTCATCTTTATAATTTTGGCAGTCATTGCGGGTATATTTGGATTTGGAGGAATAGCCGCAGGAGCAGCAAGTATCGCTAAAATACTTTTCTTCATATTCATTGTACTATTTATCATTTCATTGATAACCGGAAGAAAAAAATTATAGAACACCTACATACTAAATAAAAGAATCATTAACCTAAAAACAGAGAACCCATGAGAAAGTCAATAAGCTTATTTACCATATTTTGTGCAATGGCACTTACACTAAGTATGACCAGTTGCAGAGAAACAAAAGAAGACAAGGCCGAAGAAGCCATTGAAGAAGTTGAAGACGCTGCGGAAGATGTCGGAGAAGGTATTGAAGATACCGCCGAAGACGTTGGAGATGGCGTGGAAGATGCGGCCGAAGAAGTCGAAGACGAAGTAGAGGATGCCACAGACGACAATCCTCAATAAGATAACCATTGACAAACACCCAAAAAACTCTGGCAATTGGCGCCAGAGTTTTTTTATTGCCTTCCTGTAAATTCAACCCTAAAGGGTTGAGATACCAATATTCGTTCTTACCTTAGAAGATGTAAACACACCATTTTTTTGAAGACCCTCTTTACCATACTGTATATTTTGACCTCCGTGTGGGCCATCGGAGCCATCATCTATCACGGAAGAAGGCCTTCGCGGTCCATTAGTTGGGCATTGGCCATCATTACCCTGCCCATATTGGGGGCCGTACTCTATTATCTTTTTGGTATGAACAGGAGAAAATTCAAGTTCTTCAATACCAAAGAGTTTGAAAAAAGAAACCAATACACCCACCCTAAAATCTCCGCCCAAGAAAAATTCTGGACCCATTTTGATGACGATATCCGGAAAGAAAGGCTCAACCGATTGATCAAGGCCAGTTCCGACACCACGGCAAAATCGGGCAATAAAGTGACCGCCCTCCAAGATGGTGGAGAGACCTTCAACGTACTCTTCAAAGCCATGGAGGAAGCTGAAAAATTCATCCATGTACAATACTACATTTTGGAAAGGGGCAACCTCTTGGACAAAATGCTGGAACTTTTTGAGCGCAAAATAAAAGAAGGTGTGGAAATCCGAATCCTCTACGATTCATTGGGAAGCTACAAACTGCGCGGACAGCCCCGAAAAGAATTTCAGGATGTTGGAGTGAAAATTTATCCCATAATGCCCATTCGGCTCAAAAACCTTTTGTTCTCCCTGAATTTCAGGAACCATCGCAAGATTGTGATCATCGACAACAAGGTGGCCTTTACGGGAGGGGTCAATGTTTCCGACAAGTACATAAAGCGTAAAAATGGCCTCGGCAAATGGAAAGATGTCCACTTGAGATTGGAAGGCCCCATTGTCAACGACCTGCACTTGGTCTTCTTAAAGGATTACTTTTTTGCAAGCAACAAGGAAGATTTCCATATATCCGATTACCTCACGGAACAAACCGCAAAGGGAGACGTTGATGCACAAGTTGTAGCGGGAGGCCCCGATTCCAAACACCCTACCATCATGCAGCAATACATTGGCATGATGAACCAGGCCAAACGAAGCATTCGTATTGCCAATCCCTATTTTGTGCCCGGCGAAGCGTTTTTACAAAGTTTGAAGATCACAGCGCTCGAAGGCGTGGAGATAAGCCTACTGGTGCCTAAAAAATCAGATTCCAAAGCCGCCAAGTTCGCCATGTTCTCGCATTTTGAGGAATTGTTGCAGGTAGGTGTCAAAATTTACCTGCGTGACGATTTTGCCCATAGCAAGATCATGATCGTGGATGATGACCTGGTTTCCATTGGCTCTGGGAATTTTGACATTAGGAGTTTTGAGCTCAACTACGAGACCAATGTTTTGATGTACAACAAAGCCATCAATACGGATATGACCGAAGAGTTCGATAAAATTTGTGAAAAATCGGACCCCATGACCTTGGAACGCTATGAAAACAGAACGATTTGGCTGCGCTTTTTGGAAGGCCTGTTCAAGTTTTTGAAGCCGTTGATCTAGGCGCAAGCTCCATCTTGTATTTGCATCAATCATTATTTTTATTGAGACAAGCCAAGCCTGCCACAGGGCTATCTTTGTATCAAAATAAAACAATGATGAAAAACATAATTTTAATTCTATTTTTAATCGGAGCAACAACCATGAGTGCCCAGAGCATATCAAAGAACGCATTGGGTATAAGAGTAGGTGATAACGATGGATTTGGAGGTGAGATTTCATATCAACGTTATCTTCACGAAAACAACAGACTGGAATTTGACCTTGGTTGGAGAGATTCCGATAATGTAGAGGCCTTTAAACTCGTAGGTTTGTACCAATGGGTAATGCCGATTGACGGAGGCTTTCACTGGTACGTAGGTGCCGGTGGTGGAGTAGGTTCTTTTGATGCCGGTGAAAACGACGGGGCCTTTGCGCTTGTAGCTGGTGATATAGGTATTGAATATGACTTTGATATTCCATTGTTGATTTCGCTGGATATGAGACCCGAAATTGGTTTCAACGATAATTACTCAGACGATTTGGATTTGGATATCGCCCTGGGACTACGGTACCAGTTCTAAACAACATATAATCACAAGTAAAAGGGCAAATTAAAATTTGCCCTTTTTTTAACCCTTTAATTTTGAAAAGAAAACTAAAACTACTTTTTCTAACCATCATAGCTGTATTTTTAGTTGCTATTATTTTGAAAGAACCCAAAACCACAATACCAAAAAGCATAGAAGAAGAGGTGGACATTGCCCTAGGGCATTTTCCAGAACTCGAGGGCATCCCTATTGAATTCAAGTTCAAAAAGAACATCAAAAAGTCAGTGATGCAGGCCCAACCCACGTGGAGCGGACTGGTGAAACCCAGAAACAAGCGCAGCTACGTGATTCTGATCAGTGAAAAGTTTAAAATATCCGGAGCGGAATTTAAAACCGTGGATGTACCCCGAGATGTATTGATTGGTTGGATAGGCCATGAACTTGGCCATGTGATGGACTACCAAAACCGTGGTAATCTCAACATGATGGGATTTGGAATCAGATATGTACTTTTTAAGGAATTCGTGAAAAAGGCGGAACGTGCTGCCGACTCCTTTGCGGTATCCCGTGGCATGTCCGATTATATTTTGAAGACCAAACGGTTTATACTCAACCATTCGAAAATCGATGATACGTACAAAGCCCGAATCAAACAATATTACCTATCTCCTGATGAGATCATGGAAATGGTTAAAGAACAGGATTCCCTAAAAGACAATGGCCTGTTATGAGTGCTGGGACACAAATTCTTCCCATTCCTCAAAGCGTTCTTCGCCCATAACCCGCTCCATCTTAACTTGACCTCCTTTTTTCTTGTTGGCCCCGTTCCAATCCGCGAACATTTGTTGGGATACAAAATTGACCTTTACCCCTTCCAAAGCTTTGCTTCTGGCCACCTTGTAGTTTTTATTGGCCTCTTTTAGATAACTATCCAGGACATTTGCTGTTTTTTCTTCATCCAATTGGCTATCGGAACCCAGATACCACGTATGGTAGAAACCATCATCAAAACGCTTGGCACAAAGTGTATATTCAGGCACTTTTATGTTCAGCTCCTCTTCCAAATGCTTTACGGCATCGTTCAATTTGTTTACTGAAAGTTGGGACCCCACCGTGTTCAAGAAAAACTTGGTTCGTCCCGTAATTTTGGTTTCAGCCCGTTCCACATCGGTAAAAGCAATGGTATCGCCAATAATATATCTCCAAGCTCCGGATACCGTTGAAATAATCAGAACATAATCAACATCCTCCTTGACCTCATTTAAAGTTATGGAAGGTGCATCATCCGTCAACGACCCATCTTGATTCACGTATTGTGGCTCAAACGGTACAAACTCAAAGTAAATACCATTGTCAGTAATCAGTTTCATCGCAGTGGTCTCCGGCCTATTTTGACAGGCAAAAAAGCCTTCGGAGGCCAAATACGTGTCAATAATCTGAATGGGATGGTCCAATAGGGCATTGAAACTCTTCTCGTAGGGATCAAATGCCACCCCACCGGAAGTATAGGCTTGCAGATTGGGCCATATCTCGTGAATGTTGTCGACATTATGATAGTCGATAACTTTTTTCAGCATAAGCTCCATCCAAGAAGGGATGCCGCTCAAAGCACCAATATCCCAGTTTTTGGCATTTTTTGCTATGGACAGTACACGCTCGTCCCAATCATCGATTTTAGCGATTTGATTGCCCGGTTTGTAATATTTTTTAAACCAAAACGGAATGTTACTGGCACTGATTCCACTGATTTCGCCCTCCTTTTTCCCATCACGTTCCTGAAGATTTGTGGAACTTCCCAACATCATAATTTCCTTTTCGAAAAAATCGGCGGGCATATCAAAATTACTCATGGCAAATACCTGTTGCCGTCCCGCCCTTGTTATAGAGTCCAACATATCCGATGTAACGGGAATCCGTTTGGATTTTTTACCCGTGGTTCCAGAGGACAATGCAAAAAAATCGGGACTACCGGGCCAAGCCACATCGGGCTCGCCCTCTATGGTCTTGCTCCACCATTCTTCGGTTATCTTTTTGTAATCGTGATAGGGTATGGCTTCGGAAAATGCTTTTGTAACATCATCGGATTCGAGGATGGAAACAAAGTCGTAGTGCTTCCCAAATTGGGTGTCCTTGGCCTTTTCCAGAAGTTCTTCCAAGACCTTCTGCTGCTCTTCTACGGGGCTTGTTTCTTTGCTCAAGGCCTCTCTGGCCTCAATGACTCCTTTGATGATATTTCCGATTATTGCCATATTGAGTAATTTGTTTATGTAAAATTACCCATATCCCACAATCGGGATTTACTCAATCCATTTTTAGATTGACTTAAATGATCTTAAACGTTGACAGCTGTGAGAAAAGGGGAGGATACCTTGGAGTTTTCCTTGGTTTTGGGCTGTTCCAAATTGTTGGAGATTTTGGAAAAAAGAGGCTCCGGGGTTTCTTGACGGACGGATACATGGCCGTTTGACGGATTTATCTCCATAACCACCAAAGAAAGGTAATCCATGAGGTGCTCTGCCTCATTTATGAGTATCTTTACCACCTGAAGTCGGACAGCATACTCCAAGTTGATGCTTCGCTCATGATTCAATGGGTTTTTTCCTCCTAAATTTTTCCAGATGATTTGCACGTCCTATTTTTAAACAAAAATAGCTTAAATAATATTTATTTTACAATTAAGTTACGTTAATTTAACATTGAGTATGGCGTTCCACACCTTAATTACCCTTCCCAAACCTTTTGGTAAAGTCAGGTAATCAATCTGTTAACCATGAAATCGATTTTTATTTAGATTTCTCTAGCACTTTATCCTTACGACTTCTTAATGTTTTCATAAATATGAAAATCAAATGGTTCCATAGGCAGAAAATATCAAACTAACTCTTATATTTAGCCGATTACGAATAATTTTAAAAATAAAAAATGACCCACGAGTTACTAGAAAAGGCGGAAGAGTTTGAAAAAAGGCCAATGAGCCACATGTCCACCAGCGATAGGGTTAAGGCCTCAAGGGAAGCTAAAAGTTTGATACTTTCCATTAATGAGATTTATAAAAAAACCAAGGATTCCAAATTAATGGAAACCATGAAGAACATTACCGCTAAAAAGCGAAAGATTGAAAAACGACTTAAAGGTTCTCCTTTGGTTTAATTTCTATAATGACATATCCTTTATGGAAGGGTGTTGGTTCTTTCATAACTCCCGACACCCCTCCAAAAACCTTTCAATCCCCATTTCCACAAAATCACAAGTGCTTGTTATACAGCGAATAATGTATTATTTGCCCATTCTTTGATTTACCAAAACAAGGCTTTTCCCATTTACATAGCATTTACGACCAATTATGTCCTAATTATTGCAACCAATAAAAATCTGGCTTGCCCAAAGGTGTCATTTAGGTAATTTAGGGGTGTAAGTTATAACTCAACTAAATAACAAACACTCAGAAAAATGAACACTATAGAAGCAAAGCTAGGATACCTATTTTGGTACGTTGTAATTGCACTATCCGTTTACTCTCTTTTAAGCAGCATTTATCTATATATTAGTTAGCTATACTAAACACTAACGCATCAATTTAGAAACACCCATAGTTACAAATGTGTCTTAATAGGGCTCCTGGTCAGGCGCCCTTTTTTATATCCACTCCATTCTTGGCAGCAATACTTCCTTTTTATGATGTGAACTTTCCACATTCAACAACACCTCATCCAAAAAAGCAATGGCCTCGTTAATGTGCGGGCCTTTGTTCAACATTACGCATTCCGCTTGGACTGAGGAAGTGATATCGGTGATCTCCGATCGGGACGGCATCCCTTTTTTTGCCAATCCTTCCAAAACTTGGGTAGCCCACACCACAGGAATATGGGCGGCACTGCAAAAAGACAAAATCCCTTCCTGCACCATACCCATATTTTTCCACCCTACCTCAAGTGCCAAATCGCCACGGGCAATCATAACGCCCAAGTGTTTGCGTTGCATGGCCGTAATGAGAATATTGATTAAATTTTTATAGGCCAGATTGGTCTCTATTTTTAAGATGACCCCTAAATCTTCATCCGCTCCAAGCTTTTTCAATTCCAATAAGAGGTCGTTCACATCATTTGCATCATTTACATAAGAATAATTGACGATGTCCGCGTGTTGCACCACAAATTTTAGGTCCTCCCTATCCTTTGTCGTAAGTCCTGAAATACCCAAATCCAACGTAGGTAGGTTAATCCCTTTTTCTCCCTTGAGCTTAGTACCTCCTGGCTGGGATCGTGTAATTTTCACTTGAAAGGAATCTGAGCTTGTATCGATGATTTCCCCCTCAATTTTACCATCATCGAATAAAATGGGAGCCCCTTTCTCCACTCGGCCGATTATCTGAGGCGGCACACAACCGATCCTGGCCGGTTTCACTAGAAATCCTTTTTTATCATATACAGGATGGGCAGCATCATTTCCCTTACAGGAAACAATAAGGTAATCCCCCTTGTTCAAAAGGATAAAAGGCTTTCTTTTCTTTTTGGAGCCACTTTTTCCCTTTTTGTGGATTTCCAAAGGAATCTTTCCGGTTCTTACTTTGGACCCTGCCAAATCCATCGCTACCTTGACCGTAGTGGAACACTCATTTGCCGCCCTTCTCACATTTTCAATGATGGCCTCCCAAACCTCTGGATCATCGTGGGCGCAATTGACCCTGGCGCAGTCCATACCACTCCTTACCATATCCAAAACCATGTCGTAATCGGTGGCAGCTTCCGTGGGCTGCGTAACCATGATCCTGACTCTTCGTGTTTTATCATTATCGCCAAAAAGTTCGTCGGTATGCTTTTTCAATAGTTCGGAACCTTCTCCAATGGACAAAAATCCATCCCTCTTCAAATCAGGGGCGCCCCCAAGTAAACTATGCAGGATGATTTTCAGATTGATCAAACTTCCCAAAATGTTTCCCTCAGCATTGGCCAAACGGGTCAAGCCCAATTGTTTCAACCCTTTTTGCATCTTTCTGGCATCAAAACTTCGGAAAGCGGTATAGTGCATCAGGTTTTTGGCACTTTCCCTGTAGATAGCACACACATCCTGCAACAAAATGTTCTCATTCACATCTTGTTGTTGAATTGAATAAACGACTTCATCAATCTGCAAAGCCATTTTTTGCAGCTGTTCCCGTGTAATGCCCATACCCTAAATTTTATGACAAAGGTCATTAGGAAACCGTTCTCAAAAACTGATATTGGTCAGAGCTGATTTATTTCTATGGATTTTGTTGTGATTTACCACAAAATCAGACTGTAAAACACAATTTTTTCACACAAAAAATGTTTGATAATATTATTGGATGTATTTTCTTACACCGTTGAGAATTGCATGAAAAAGCAAAATGTTCATTGTTTTGAACTGATGAGTTGGAAAAGTATTATCAATAAGTCCCCGAATTAGATACTTAAGATGCCGTTGACACCCTCAAAGAGAGAACTCATATTTCCACTGGCCATATTTTCGGCCCTTATTGCCATTGTTTTCATTTTATGGAACAATTCCCTGAACACCCAGAAATCAAACTACGTCAGGGAACTACAGAATACAGGTAGTCTGAGAGCAAAGGAGTTTTTCTCCTTGGTAAAGCACAACATCAAATCCTTAGAAAACCTCAAACAACGGATTGAAATGACCAATGGGTCTTACTTTGGACATTGGGAAAAGGATGCTGGTCTTATTTTGGAACAAAATGCATCGTTTAGGTTTGTGGAATGGCTGGATAGCTCAATGGTCATTAAAAAAGTAACCCCTCTAGAGGGGAACAGGGCGGCCATTGGGATAAATCTTACCAAACATCCGAGATATCCCGAATGGAGAAACCATGTATTGGATTCTACCACCAACATCTCACCGTGGACCAAACTGTACCAAGGAGGCAGCGCCTTTTTAGTTGATGCTCCAGTCTATTTCGACGGTGCTTTCAAAGGCTCGGTCACAGCGGGTATGGATTTTACCGTACCCTTTAATGAATTGGTAGCTGACCTGGACAAATATGCAATTCAAGTGGAGGATGAAAAGGGGACCATATTTTACTCTAAAAACAATCCCAAGGCAAGTGAGATCGGAAAAGAATATATTTTTACCACCACTTTTGAAGTAGACACACTCGATGGCCAAAAGTGGAAATTCTCCTTAATGCCGGCACATTTTGACTTCTTGGCAGAAAGAAAGCAGTCCACCTACATTTATCTCGCATTTGGACTTTTGCTCTCTTTGCTTACCAGCTCCCTGATATATTTCTACATATCGTCCAGAAAGAAAAACAGACACTTGCACGATGCCAACCTAAAACTGAAAGACCTCAACACATCTTTGAAAAAGGAACAGTTGAGAGCGGAAAAGGCTTCCAGGTCAAAAACCGAGTTCATCTCCAATATGAGCCACGAGATAAGGACTCCGCTGAATGCCATTATTGGATTTATTGAGGTTTTAAAACTTTCGGAAATACAAAATTCACTACAAGAATATCTGTCATTGATGGATATTTCCTCCAAAAAGTTGCTCCTTTTGGTAAACGATATCCTTGAGATCGACAAGATAGAGTCCGGCAAAACAACCTTTAGAAAAGATGTTTTCTCCCCGCTGGAAGAACTTAAGAACATTATTAGGATTTATCGGCGAACTGCTGAAGAAAAAGGCCTTTATATTGACTTGGACCAAACAGGGCAGAACCAAATTGAAGCTGTTGGGGATATTGGCAAATACGGCCAAGTAATCACCAACATTTTACGGAACTCCTTGAAATTCACTGAAAAAGGAGGGATAACCATCTCCTATGAAGAACGTATTGTGGAGAATGATCTTTCCATCACAATTTTCATAAAAGATTCTGGCATAGGTATTCCAAAAGATAAACTAAAGACCATTTTTGACCGATTTACCCAAGTGGAAGTTGGGAAAGCCAAACGCCATGAAGGTAGCGGACTGGGATTGTACATTACTTATAAACTGGTAGAACTACTCGGAGGAAAAATCGATGTAACCAGTCAAGAGAATGTAGGCACCGAGTTCAAATTGTCCCTAAAGTTCCCTGTTTCGGATAGTGACAGCACAACCAAAAGCGTGGGGCAAGAATCGATTGACCTAAGTGGCTGTAGGGTTTTGATTGTCGATGACAATCGAGTAAATGTAATGGTACTAAAAAAGACCCTCGAAAATCTGGGCGTACATTCCGATTCGGTCTCCAACGGAATTGAGGCCATCGAAGCCGTTAAAAAGAATGACTATCATTTGGTCTTCATGGATATCCACATGCCGAAAATGGATGGTTTGAGAGCTACTAAAAAAATCAGAAAGTTCAATAAGACCATTGGAATCATAGGCCTGTCGGCAGATGTAACCAAGGAGGCCATTGACGAAGCCAAGGGTGTTGGCATGAACGATTACTTAACCAAACCCATCTCTTTTGACAAGCTTCGAAAGCACCTGCCCAGTTACCTCATTAAAATATCGTAAAGCTTCCTCCAATTTAGACTTTCCCATACCAAAAAGTCGATGTTTGGCCATGTAGAAAATCATTATGGTAGTATATTTGGGTAGATGAACAAAAGATGACCCAATAGCAAGTAAGTATTGGATTGTCTTGTTGACCAACACGGTATAAGTGTTCGTTACCAAAACAACGCAATTGAGCAAAGACCTACTTTTAATCCTTACCCGTAACCCAGAACTTGGTAAATGCAAGACCCGTTTGGCGGCCAAAGTGGGAGACCGAGCAGCGTTGGATATTTATAAGTTTTTGTTGGATAAAACAGTATCGTTCACAGAGGATTTAAAGGTTGAAAAATGGGTCTATTATTCCGAAGAGATTTGGAAAGATGACATTTGGGACAACAACATATATCAAAAAAAACTTCAAGTCGGAAATGATTTGGGCAAACGAATGATGAATGCGTTCAACGAAGGGTTCCAAGCAGGTTTTGAGCAAATTATCATCATTGGTAGTGACATGTACCATCTGAACCAATCGGATTTGGAAGAAGCTTTTTCCAAATTCAAAAACCAAAACTTTGTTGTGGGACCTGCAGAAGATGGTGGATTTTACCTCTTGGGAATGAAATCCTTAAAAAAGGAATTGTTCCAGAACAAGGAATGGGGAACCAATACTGTCCTAGATGATACCTTATCCGACTTAAAAGACGAAAAAGTTGCCCTTTTGGAAGAAAGAAACGATGTCGATTATTACGAGGACATCAAAGATATTGAGGCCTTTGGGCCATTTTTAAAACATATAAAGGAATGACGAAAAAACAGATAGCAGAATCCGTTGAATATCTTAAAAAGCGAGGTTTTGAAACTCCTGAAATCGGTATTGTGCTCGGTACAGGGCTTGGCCAATTGGTGGATAATATTGAAGACCCCATCGAAGCCCATTACAACCATATTCCATATTTCCCTTTGGCCACAGTGGAGTTTCATACAGGTAAATTGATCTACGGTACCATTGAAGGAAAAAAAGCCGTGGTCATGCAAGGACGTTTTCATTTGTATGAAGGATACGATTTTATTGATATTACCTATCCCATACGTGTGATGCATCAATTGGGCATTAAAAAATTATTTGTCTCCAATGCTGCGGGAGCCATTAATCTTGATTTCAAAAAAGGGGACATTATGTTGATTGAAGACCACATCAACCTGCAGGGCGGATCGCCTTTGGCCTTTAAGAATGTGGCGGAATTCGGGGATAGGTTTGTGGATATGAGCGAACCCTACGACCCAGAAATGCGCCAAAAAGTGGAAGCCATAGCTTCTCGAGAAAATATTTCCCTAAAAAAAGGAGTGTATGCCTCCGTCGTGGGCCCTCAACTGGAGACCAAGGCGGAATATCGAATGCTCAAGATCATGGGTGCCGATGCCGTTGGAATGAGTACGGTTCCTGAAGTAATTGTTGCCAATCATTTACGACTACCTATTGTAGCGGTATCCGTTTTGACCGATGAATGCGACCCAGATAACCTTGAACCCGTTGAAGTCCAAGAGATTTTGAGGGTTGCAGGACAAGCGGAACCCAAAATGATTAAACTATTCAAAGAACTGATCAAAGAACTATGAGCTATTTAGATGCCACCCAAGACCTATACAAAGATGCTGCACTGACCCCAGATGTTGGGCTTTGCTGTACTACCAATCCCATTTGGCAATTCCCAGGGCTGTCCATCCCCAAAATCATGCAGGAGATGAACTATGGTTGCGGGAGCACGGTATCCGCACAGGATTTGGTAAACAATCCCAAGATTCTCTACGTAGGCGTCGGCGGTGGAATGGAACTATTGCAATTCTCTTATTTTTCCAGACAAAAAGCAGGGGTTGTCGGTGTGGATTCCGTAGACGAAATGCTGGAGGCCTCCCGAAAAAATTTCAAAATAGCAGAAGAAGAAAACGATTGGTTCAGCAGTGAGTTTGTCAACTTGGTAAAGGGAGATGCCCTCAACCTTCCCGTTGCCGATGAAAGTATTGATGTAGCTGCCCAAAACTGTCTCTTCAATATTTTTAAAATAGACGACCTTAAAAAAGCGGTTTCCGAAATGTACCGTGTTTTAAAGCCCCACGGAAGATTGGTAATGAGCGACCCCATTTGTGAACAACCCATGAGTGATGAGCTCCGCAACGATGATAGACTGAGGGCACAGTGCCTAAGTGGTAGCATTCCACTAAAGGATTACGTTAAAGTATTGACCGATGCAGGTTTCGGCACCATTGAAATTAGAGGGAAAAGATCATACAGGGTGTTATCGCCGAACCATTATCCCACAAACGAGCTCATTCATATAGAATCCATTGAAATAGCTGCCATAAAAGACCCGATGCCCGAAGACGGGCCCTGCGTTTTTACTGGGAAAACAGCCATCTATTTTGGTAATGAGCCTTATTTTGATGATAAAAAAGGTCACGTGCTACAACAAAACCAACCCTTGGCAGTATGTGATAAAACAGCGGCAGCTTTGGCAAGCGCTTCGGATGAAATCTATATAAGTGAAAGTACCTACCACTACAATGGTGGTGGATGTTGCTAACAGATTATTTGGCAAGAGCTTCCTTGGAGGATTCATAATCCAAAAGAATTCCCTCGGAAATCCATTTGGCCAGAGCCTGTCGGTTATCAGGATCCAAGATCCTACGTTGGTCTTTTTTGTTTCTGATATTGCCAATTTCAATATAGGCCATAGCAGGAAGCGTGTTTTTAACCACATACAAACTGCTACGTTCCATAAACGTACCATTGTACAATCGGTTAGGCTGGAATTTTTTGTATTTCCTGAAGAAGGTCTGATGAATGCTTTCCGCCAGCCTTTTTCCGTTGGTGCTTTTTTCGTGATGATAAAAGAACACATCGATATTGGTGCCTTCGCCCCTACTGTCCACATGGGTGACCAATAGGCGTTGGTATTTTCCTGAATTCTTCACATACAGGTCATTCACGGCTTTGGTGCGTTGTTTTAAGCGCTCCAATTGACCCAAGGGAATAGTGTTTGAAAATACGGTTTCATCGGTATCCAATTCCAATACTTTACTGTCCCTGATACCGTCGTTGGCGTCTTGAACAATGATATGCACCTCTGCCCCATGTGATATGAGCTCACGAGCCAATCGAAGGGTCACATCATAGGCATATTCATCCTCCGCAATCAATTTACCGCGGTACTTCTCCACAGCCCCTGGGTCGGGGCCACCATGCCCTGAAATCAAATAATAGACCGTATTGTCCAAGCGCTTGCTGGCTGCATCGACTTTTTTGAAATCATCTCCAAAAATGGAATAGGTAATTCCTTCTTCTACCACTTCAACTCTTTTTGCCACCAAAGTATCTGGCAAAATGTATTGCTTACCTAAAATCAAAGATTCATCTTCTCCCAAATCCTCTTGGTTCATTTCCACAAAATCATTGTAGTACTTCGTAGGGCTGACACCATGCCTTCTCAACAGGGTATAGATTCCGTCCCCTTCTTGTGCCATTACTTTGGGGTACTCTTCTTGAGCCCAGACCGTAACCTGAACCAAAGACAAAATACTCGACAATACGATAAACCGGAAAGATTTCATTTAATTATCAAATTCTAAGTCAACATAATCATTAATGATGCCATTACTGATTAGATTGGCAAATTCCTTTTTGTTTGGTTTGAGTGATATCTTACTTTTTGAAGTGTTCTTCGTACTCTCAATGGTCAGTAAACTGATAGCGGGAAGAATGTTCCGAGCCAAATAAAGGCTGTTCATATCCTCAAAAATCAGACTGGCTTCGTCAATAGTGGTATTGGAAATACTGTTCTCCTTGAACACATGCTGTATATTCTCCGCGAAGCGCTGACCTTGGGCGCTTTTGTTATAATGGTAAACGGCTACGTCCATATTGCCTGACCCTGATACATTTTCAGCCCTGATGAACAGCACTCGTTGGTATTTGCCCGTGTTCTGTATGTATCTCTTGTTGATGACCTTGATATAATCTCCCATGGCATTCTCGGTCGATTCGCTTTCAGCCCCCAAATCTTCCATGATCTCATCCCCTACTACATATACTTGGGCACCATTCATCATCAATTCTGCAGCAATACGTTGTGAAACATCCTTCACAAAACTCTTATCAGTTTCAGAACTGTTTTCGGCAATCAGATAATACACAGCATCCTTAAGGCGGTCGCTCTTTAAAGACATCTGCCCAAGTTCTTTATCAAAAATAGGAGCTTCGGCATCTTTTACCGCTTCTACCAAAACCCCTTTCTTTTTAAAGGAATCGTCAGCATAGGGTATTTTGTATTTCTCGCCCAATTTTAAGGCGGTTCCTTCCTTTATTTTATCTGAATTGAGCTCTAAAAATTCTCCGTAGTGTTTGGCAGGGTCTAATCCTTGTTTGCGAAGCAGGGAAAATATGCCATCTCCTTGCTCAGCAACCACATGGTAGTACTCGACCTCCTGCCCCAAAAGGAATGCAAAGGCCCCTACCCAAAAAAGAAGGGTCAATCGTAATTTCATTACTGTATGTTTTGGGTGGGATGTGCTACAAATATGGGGAAAAAACACTAAGGTTGGTTACGATTTAGGATAAAAATTCCCACAAAACATTTAATACCCTTTAAGACTTGATTTGCGGACTTGGGCATATTGTCTTCGAATTACGGATTCTGCAGGCTTGTTCTGTGGTGTAAAACGATTGTCCTCATTGCCCCCGACGCTATCGTGCTGCATAAACCACTTCCAAACAAATCCTCCAGCAAACCAATCCTCGTTCCAAAACTCTTCAAAAAGCACTTGGGTGGCCCGAGCTTGGGCTTCAAGGTTTACATTTTCTTGATTACGGTCCACCAACCATGGTTTCTTGCCCGTAAAATCCATGCTTCGGTATCCAAACTCTGTAAACAAAATGGGCCTTTCAACTTGTTCTGCAAGTTCCCGCATTTTGGTTTTCCAAGGCTGCCAACCTTCGGTAAGTGTCTCAACAGTGGGATTTTCCCTTTCACACAATGGGAAATAAGCGTTTACTCCGATATAATCCAACTCCTCCCAAAATGGTGTTTTTGCATACTCGTCCCAATTGGCCGCATAAGTGATTTTTCCCGTATAGGCAGTCCTCACTTTTTGAATCAAATCGTTCCAAAATTCAGGTCGCTCGTCAACGAAGGTTTTAAGCTCCGTACCAATACAAAAAATATCGCTTTGGGTCTCTTCGGCCAGTCCTGCATAGAGTAGAATAAATTCTTCATAGGAGGCCTCCAGCTTTTTCCAATCTTCCTCGGAAGGCATTTTCATATTGCCGGTAAATTGACCATCAAAAATCCAAATTTGAGGTTTTACCATCACGCTTACCCCGTTTTGATGCAGCTTTTCGATATACTGCTTCGCACCTTCCCTTCGCTCCCCGAACCATTGTCTATCCGTATTGAAGACCAATTCCGGGGAATCCAAATCACGAATAAACCCAAAGGGCATAATGGCGGCATAGTTGGCCTGTACATCGAGAACCGGGTCAATATGATGTTGGGCCACTTCCTCTCTGGACGAGACAAAACTGACACCATTGACCTTGTCAAACTTGCTACTGGCACAAGAGGCCAAAACAAGCACCCATAAAAAAATCAGCTTCTTCATAATGATGATAAACCCTTCTAAAATAATAATTTTAAAACAGCTATAAGCTGCTAAATTCTTATTAATTTTCATTTCACTGTTAAGTTCTTTCTGCAAAACTCGACACATAAAACAATCAAACCCGACCCATGGAACACATTGTCATCATCGGAAATGGAATTGCAGGCGTTACCGCTGCAAGGCACATTCGAAAGCTTTCCGATAAAAAAATCACTATTGTTTCCGCAGAATCCGAATATTTTTTCTCTCGAACGGCTTTGATGTATGTGTACATGGGCCATATGAAGTTTGAGCACACCCAACCCTATGAAAACCATTTCTGGAAAAAGAACAGAATCGATTTGATTAAAGGGCATGTAACCAAGGTTAATACTCGAGATAAACTGCTACACATTGATGGCGTACCAAACCTACATTACGACAAACTGATTATTGCCACGGGATCAAAACCCAACAAATTCGGATGGCCAGGACAGGATTTGGATGGCGTTCAAGGGCTTTATTCCAAGCAGGACCTGGAACTATTGGAACAAAACGCCCCTAATAACAACAAATGTAAACGAGCTGTCATCATTGGTGGTGGGCTTATCGGCATTGAACTGGCCGAGATGCTCCGAACCCGGGATATTCCCGTAACCTTTTTGGTTCGTGAAGATAGCTTCTGGAACAGCGTTTTGCCTTCTGGAGAATCGGAAATGATCAATGAACATATTCGGGAACATCATATTGATTTGCGCTTGGGCACTTCTCTAAAGGAGATCAATTCTGATGTTAAGGGAAAGGTTAAATCCGTAACCTTGGCCGAAACAGGAGAAGAAATTGAATGTAATTTGGTTGGATTGACCGCCGGCGTTACCCCAAATATTGATTTTCTCAAAGATTCGGGCATTGAGTTGGGCCGTGGTGTAAAAGTGAACCGGTTTTTGGAAACCAACGTTGAAGACGTATATGCCATTGGCGACTGCGCCGAACAGCGCGAAGCCATTGGAAACCGACGCCCCATTGAAGCTGTTTGGTACACGGGACGAATGATGGGCGAAACCCTGGCCCAAACCATCTGCGGCCACCGAATGGAATATAAACCGGGCCATTGGTTCAACTCTGCCAAATTCTTGGACATTGAGTATCAAACCTATGGTTGGGTGTTTTCGGAAAGAAGGAAAAAAGAAAACGAGGCCCACTTCCATTGGAGGCACACCAAAGAAAAACTGTGCATTACCATTGCATTTGACAAGGATTCCGAAACGCTATTGGGCATCAATACCTTTGGCATACGTTTGCGGCACGAAGTGTTCGATAGATGGCTGAGTGAAAAAACAACTATTGATTTTGTGATGGAACATCTTAGGGATGCCAATTTTGACCCCGAGTTTTATAAAAATTTTGAATCTCAGATTGTTTCCAAATACAATTCCGATTTTGGAAAGTCGATCAACCTAAAAAAGAAAAACCTAAAACGCATCTTCCAACTGAGTTGATTGGTTTATGGTTCAGGGTTAACGGTTTATTAAAGAGTTTAAATTGCACAAAAGACCGAAGAGGTCATGTCCGATTGAAAAATATCAGAACAAAGTAACAACAAACAATGAACAGTCAAACATATCATAAAAGTATGGCCCTAACGGGCGAACCACCAAAGAGTTTGAGCATAGGTCAAAAACTTGCGGTTCTTTTGGGATTATCCGGACTGGGAATTTTGATTTTGGCCGCTTTTAATGTCAATTTCCCGAACAAGACCTTGTGGATGACCTTGTCCTTATCGGCCATCAGTATTGGAACCATTTGGTTTTCTTGGGATGCCTATTCCCAAAAAATTCCAGGGATTAAAAATGATGGCGTTTGGTTCAAGTCCATTTCCAGTCGAGGATTATGGGGCTGGGTGTTAGGTTTGGTCCTCACAGGATTCTATATTGTACTTTATTTTTATCCGGAATATATCGGACTGGTCAGCGAAGGTGACAATAAGGGTGTTATTGGCCTTTTTGACCCCCTCAGTAAATTTTTGAGTGGTAACCCTGCCAGTCAATGGTTCGTTTACGGGACTCTTTACACGGTTGCTATTTTAGTTTTTGGTATCAAGTTCCTTTGGAAATACCGTCATAACCGTTACGAAAGATTGCGAACATGGAGCGTGATGTTTTTCCAATTGGCCTTTGCCTTCATTATCCCAGAATTGATGGCCCGCTTGAACGGCGATAAAATTTTGGACGGGGGAAGTTTACCTTATTACGACCTCAAAAATATTTGGCCCCTCAACTATTACAATTTTGAGGGGTATCGCATTAAAGCCTTTTTAAGTTCAGGAGAAATTGGTTTTGCCCTATTGATTTTTGGTATCCTTTCCATTTTTGTGATAACCCCCATCCTTACCTATAAATACGGTAAAAGATGGTATTGCTCCTGGGTTTGTGGCTGTGGTGGATTGGCGGAAACCGCTGGGGATTCCTTTAGGCAGTTGAGCGACAAATCCACCTTTGCCTGGAAAGTGGAGCGTTGGGTAGTGCACAGCGTTGTCGTATTTGTGACCTTGATGACCACTGCTGTCATCTATTCCTATTTAGGTACGGACACCAGCAAATATTGGTTGACGAAGAGCACTTTCTTAATTGGCGTAGCCGTGTTACTTACCTTAGTTTTTGGATGGGCCATGATCTTCAAGAGAGACCAGCTTCAAAAAGATGCGCAGTACGGGGCCATCGGTTACTTTGTAATCATCATTGCCCTGATCGGATTTCACTTTTTTAGCGGCGAAGGGGAAGTCTTTCTGTTCAAATCGGGAACGCTTCGTAAATCGTACTCCTTCTTGATCGGAAGTATCTTTTCGGGAGTTATCGGAACGGGCTTCTACCCCATTTTCGGTAGTAGGGTCTGGTGCAGGTTTGGTTGCCCCATGGCCGCCATTCTCGGTTTTCAACAAAAACTGTTCTCCCGATTCAGGATCACCACAAACGGCGGACAATGCATCTCTTGCGGGAACTGTTCCACCTATTGCGAGATGGGTATCGATGTTCGGGCCTATGCCCAAAAAGGCGAGAACATTGTACGGGCCAGTTGCGTAGGCTGTGGCATTTGCTCGGCGGTATGTCCACGAGGCGTGCTCAAATTGGAAAACGGGCCTTTGGAAGGTAGAATAGACAGCAACCAAGTACTTTTAGGAAACGACGTAGATCTATTGACGCTTGTCAACAAAAAGTAGACGGACTTTCTTTTATCAACATTCCCCTCGGATATCCGTGGAAAATTTTAGTTTTGGCAACTGTTAACACTAACTAAAAATTGATTCCCATCCAATGGCGGATATCAGAGTAATAATCCCAGCAATCAACGAAGGAGATTCCATTGGATTGGTGGTCTCGGAAATCCCCGATCACGTATCCGAAATTGTGGTGGTCGACAACGGTTCTGAAGACGATACCGTAGCAAATGCAACAAAAGCAGGGGCAACCGTAATTACGGAAGACCGCAAGGGCTATGGGTTCGCCTGCTTAAAGGGATTAAATTACATATCCGAACGATCCAAAACACCCGACATTATCGTATTTATCGACGGAGACTATTCAGATTATCCAGAGGAATTGGATAAGATTATCGCCCCGATTTTGGAAAATGACATCGATTTTGTGGTCGGAGCGCGAAAAAAATCACTTCGCGAACCAGGATCAATGACCCCACAACAGGTTTTTGGGAACAAATTGGCCACATTCCTAATGCGATTATTTTTCAGGTCAAAATTTACGGATTTAGGACCTTTTAGGGCAATAAAATATGAAAAGCTCAAAGAATTAAAAATGCAGGACACCACTTACGGATGGACAGTGGAAATGCAGTTAAAAATTTTAAGAAAAAAAATGTCATATATCGAAGTACCAGTACGTTACAAACGAAGAATTGGCGTCTCAAAAGTTTCTGGTACGGTAAAAGGTACTATATTTGCTGGCATAAAAATATTGGGTTGGATCTTTAAATACAGTTTAAAATAATGGGACTCGCTATTGCTTACATCATCATTGCTATTTACAGTACGGCCTTAATATTGATATTCTTTTATAGCCTTGCTCAACTCAATCTTTTGATTAACTATCTCGGCTATAAAAAACGAAACGAAGAAGCCCCAAAATTCAACCTTCTCGATCCCAAAGAAATTCCATTCGTAACCATCCAACTCCCTATCTACAACGAGGAATATGTGATGGAACGTTTGTTGGACAACATTGCCAAAATAGAATATCCAAAAAGCAAGTTGGAAATCCAGGTGCTGGACGACTCCACTGATGATTCTGTTGCTGAAACGGCCCGAAGGGTCCAAGAACTTCAGGAAACTGGATTGGACATACAACACATCCGCAGGGAAAACCGACAAGGTTTTAAAGCGGGAGCCCTAAAAGAAGGACTCGAAATCGCCAAAGGGGATTTTATCGCCATTTTTGATGCTGACTTTTTGCCCGAAGGCGATTGGTTGAAAAAGACCGTTCCCTACTTCAAGGATGAAGAAATCGGTGTGGTACAGACCCGTTGGGGGCACATCAACAGAGATTATTCTACCTTGACCCGCATCCAGGCCTTTGCCTTGGATGCCCATTTTACCTTGGAGCAGGTGGGAAGAAACTCAAAAGGGCACTTTATCAACTTCAATGGCACCGCAGGTATCTGGAGAAAGCAATGTATTCTTGATGCAGGAAACTGGGAAGGCGATACCCTTACCGAAGATTTGGATTTGAGCTACCGCGCCCAATTGAAAAACTGGAAGTTCAAGTATTTGGAAGATGTGGAAACACCTGCCGAGCTTCCCGTAGTGATCAGTGCCGCCCGCTCACAACAGTTCCGCTGGAACAAAGGTGGGGCCGAAAACTTTAGAAAAACCGTATTGAGCGTTATCACGGCGAAAAACATCCCGTTCAAAACAAAATTCCACGGGGTAATGCATCTCTTGAACAGTTCCATGTTCCTTTGTGTGTTCATCGTGGCCTTGTTGAGCATTCCCATGCTCTACATTAAAAACACCTACGGGCATTTGGGTTGGGTCTTCGAGGTAACGAGCTTTTTCATCCTGAGCACCATTATCCTATTTGTTTGTTATTGGTTTACCTATAAAAGTATTCAGGGCAGTAGTTTTGACAATTTTGTGGACTACATCAAGCTTTTCTTTACTTTCTTCTCCGTGGCATTGGGCTTTTCGTTGCACAATACCGTGGCCGTTTTGGAAGGACATCTGGGGAAACGAAGTGAATTTGTACGAACTCCAAAATTCAACATCAACAGTATTAAGGATACCTGGAAGGGCAACAAATATTTGACCAACAAATTGTCGCCCAACATGATTTTGGAATTCGCCTTGATGATTTATTTCCTTTTCGGAATGTACAGCGCCATACCATTGAACGACTATGGATTGTTCCCATTCCACTTAATGTTGTTCCTAGGTTTTGGATTTGTATTTTTTAAATCCTTAACTTCCAAGGCATAAACCACCACCATGCAATCTTATTGGCGACTGCACAGGTACCCGATATTGTTTGCTGTCGCCTGTATTTTATTCTACTGGAGCTTCGCATACAATCTGGTCCGAACCGATTCTGTAAAGCTTTTTATGCTCTTTGGGGCGCTATTCTTTCTGTGTTACAAACTCATACAGTTTGAAAAATGGAACTTCAAGTTCCTCTTGGTTGTTGGAATCCTCTTTCGATTGGTTTTCTTGATTGCAGAGCCTAACCTCTCACAAGACTTTTACCGTTTTATTTGGGATGGCGAACTCATCAAGAATGGCATCAATCCTTATTTGTATACCCCAGACCAAATTATGGAGCAGGGTATGGCATCATTTCTTAGCATGAACGAGTTGTATGAAGGAATGAGCGACCTTAATGCCCGGCACTACAGCAACTACCCGCCCGTTAACCAAATACTTTTTGCGCTTGCCGCATTTTTAGGAGGCGGAAGTGTATTGGGCTCCACCATTGTCATGCGCCTAATTATTATCCTTGCTGATTTGGGCATGCTCTATTTCGGACGAAAACTGCTGCAAAACCTGAACAAAGCCAACCATTTGGCCTTTTGGTACTTTTTAAATCCACTGGTCATCATTGAACTCACAGGCAACCTACATTTTGAAGGTGTAATGCTCTTCTTCTTCGTATGGGCCTTGTATCTTATCTCAAAAAACAAATGGATTTGGGCAACACCCGTTTATGCCACTTCCATTATGGTAAAACTGATGCCACTGATGTTCCTGCCACTTTTTATTAAATACTTCGGATTTAAAAAGAGTGCAGGCTTTTACACTTTAGTGTTTTTAGGGTGCGCTGCATTATTGATCCCGTTTTTCTCCCCTGTTTTTATCGATAATTATTCCGATACCGTTGGGCTTTGGTTCTCCAATTTTGAGTTCAATGCCAGCATATACAATGTGGTAAAAAAGATTTCCGTAACCTATTACGAAGCCAAACCCTGGGAATTAATCGACTCCTATGGCTCTTTGATTCAAAAAGTGGTCGTGATCATCGTATTGCTACTTGCTTTCCTTCGTAAAAACCAAAAACTGGAAAGTGTCATTTCCTCTATGGTATTCGCATTGGCCTTTTATTATTTTCTCTCCAGCACTGTCCATCCGTGGTACGTAGTATTCCTATTGGGCTTTGCCATCTTCACGGACTATAGATTTCCTTTGGTCTGGTCTTGTACCATCATTCTGAGTTACTACGCCTACTCCAATCCGGATTACAAAGAGAATCTATGGCTATTATCCGTTGAATACATTTTGGTAATCGGCTTCTTTATTTATGAAATGATAGGAAGCAGGCCGAAAAAGTTATATTTCTTCAAAAAGTAATCACAACTATAGTACAATTCGAATTAATTTGTACATTAGCCTCAGAATGAAAGTACAACTGTACATATTATCTACTTTGAGCATCGCTGCTCCCATCAGTCCATTTACTCCCCGCCGTCGTCGCCCGTAAGGGTGCATCATATCTATTGGAAATAGGTGAGTCCATTTCCGCAAAACTTCCAAATACATTTTTTCAATTTTTACAGAATCATCGCTTGCAATGGAAATTATTGTTGCTAACGAATCACATTTTAAATACGCGCAGATCATTAGTGATACCATTACCGAATCGGCCAAAGTTCGAGGTACCGGTATCGCCAGACGTACGCCCGAGTACATTATAAAACGACTTCAGAATGGAAACGCCATTATCGCCTTGGATGGAGATAAATTTGCAGGTTTCTGCTATATCGAAGTCTGGGGAAACAAGGACTTTGTGGCCAACTCTGGTTTGATTGTGCATCCTGATTACAGAAATCAAGGACTCGCCAAAAAAATCAAAAAAGCGGTTTTTGATCTATCACGAAAAAAATTCCCCGATGCCAAGATTTTTGGTATCACTACAGGCCTTGCCGTAATGAAAATGAACTACGAGCTGGGCTACAAACCCGTTACCTTTTCGGAACTTACGGATGATCCTGAATTCTGGAAAGGCTGTCAGACCTGTAAGAACTTTGATATTCTAACACGTACCGACAAAAAAATGTGTCTCTGCACAGGAATGCTGCACGATCCAAATGCACAAAAACAAACACCTGAAAAAGTAAACAAAAAAGCCTTTAAAAGGCTGAAGAGCATAAAAGAAAACCTTTTTCTAAAAAAGAAAGACAAATAAATATCAGTTCGAGTGCAAACGGAAATAAATACATCTCGACTGCGCTCGATGTGACAACATAAAGAATCAAAAATGGAAAAATTAGTTATAGCCTATAGTGGCGGATTGGATACCTCGTACTGTGCCAAATACCTATCGAAAGAGGAAGGTTTTGAGGTGCACGCGGTAAGTGTGAACACGGGAGGGTTCAGCAAAGCTGAAATCGAGGACATCGAAGAAAAGGCACTAGCCTTGGGAGCAACCACTTACACCTCTATCGATGCCGTTGCCACATTTTATGACAAAGTGGTCAAATACCTCATCTTCGGAAATGTGCTCCGAAACAACACCTATCCCCTTTCCGTAAGTGCGGAACGGATCGTTCAGGCTATCGAGATTGTGAATCATGCCAAGAAAATTGGCGCAAAATACATCGCACACGGTAGTACTGGCGCAGGTAACGATCAAGTTAGATTTGACATGATCTTCCAAATCTTGGCGCCGGAAATAAAAATTATAACCCCAATCAGAGATAAAAGTTTGGCCAGGGAAGAAGAAATCAATTACCTGCAACAGAACGGTATCGATTACTCTTGGGAAAAAGCAAAATACTCCGTGAACCGAGGGTTATGGGGAACATCCGTAGGCGGTGATGAGACGTTGACTTCCCACCTATCCTTACCAGAGAGTGCCTACCCCAGCCAGTTGGAAAAAGAGTTGTCCAAAGAGTTGAAATTGACCTTTAAAAATGGTGAATTAGTGGCGCTGGACGGAGAGCAGGACACCCCTGTGGCCAATATCGAGAAATTATCCGCCATTGCATCCAAATATGCCATCGGCAGGGACATTCACGTGGGCGACACCATTATCGGAATCAAAGGAAGGGTCGGTTTTGAAGCCGCAGCCCCGTTGATCATTATAAAAGCACACCATTTGTTGGAAAAACACACCTTGAGCAAATGGCAACAATATCAAAAAGAGCAAATGGGCAACTTTTACGGTATGCTATTGCATGAAGGAAACTATCTGGACGAGGTAATGCGAAACATTGAAGCCTTTTTGACCGATACCCAGAAACATGTTTCAGGCGATGTGTTCGTCACTTTGCATCCGTACCGATTTGACCTTAACGGCATCACTTCGCCACACGATTTGATGAATGCTTCCTTTGGAAGTTACGGGGAAATGAACAAAGGTTGGACTGCCGATGATGCCAAGGGCTTCATCAAAATTTTGTCCAACTCAGGGAAAATAGCCAACCACGTAAACCAAGATTTATGATCAAGGTAGGAATCATAGGAGGTTCGGGGTACACGGGTGGAGAGCTCATCAGGCTGCTGCTCAATCATCCCGAAACAGAGATCGACTTTGTGTTCAGCACCACACGAGCGGGCAAGCCGATTACTTCTGCCCATCAAGATTTGCTGGGGCAAACGGAATTGAAGTTTTCTGGAGAAATAAATCCAGAAGTTGATGCGGTTTTTCTTTGTTTGGGACACGGTAATTCGACCTCATTTTTGAACGAGAACAAATTTTCGGCGTCGACAAAAATCATCGACCTGAGCAACGATTTCAGGTTACAAGCAGATTCCGTGTTTAACGGTCAACGATTCATTTATGGACTTCCCGAATTGAACAAATCTGCCATTCAAGCTGCGGAGGCCATTGCCAATCCCGGTTGTTTTGCGACTGCCATACAATTGGCATTGCTGCCATTGGCCAAAGCAGGTTTGCTGGGGGAGGATGTCCATATCAATGCTGTCACTGGCAGTACCGGCGCAGGCGTTGGGTTGTCCGCTACCTCTCATTTTAGCTGGAGAAATAACAATGTTTCTTGGTACAAACCCTTTACGCACCAGCATTTGGGAGAAATCGGTGAAAGCTTAAATTCCTTCGGAAAGTCAGTAGGAAAATTGATGTTCTTGCCCAATCGTGGCAACTTTACCCGAGGAATCTTGGCTACGGCATACACCAACTACAACGGTAGCTTGGAAGAAGCAAAAGAACTCTACAACGATTTTTATAAAGATGCTGCCTTTACCCATATGTCGGATGAAGAATTGCATCTAAAACAAGTAGTCAATACCAATCAATGCCATATCCACTTGCATAAGCACGATGACTTACTTTTAGTGACTTCGGCCATTGATAATTTATTGAAAGGTGCATCGGGACAAGCAGTACAGAACATGAATTTGATGTTCGGTTTCCCTGAAACCGAAGGTCTTTTGTTAAAAGCAGGAGTATTTTAAAATATCGACCATGAAAATAGCCATCATAGGAGCGGGAAATTTGGGATTGGCCATTGCCAAAGGCATTTTGCACAGCAATGGAGCCACTACGATGTACCTAACCAAAAGAAACACCAAATCCATTCAGGAATTTGAGAAATATGGAAATGTGACCGTTACTTCCGACAATCAGGAAGCGGTCAAAAATTCGGATATCCTGATTTTTGCGGTACAGCCAGGTCATTTTGCGTCCATATTACAGGAGACCAAAGACCTACTGACCGAGAAACATGTGGTCATCAGTACCATTACGGGTTTCCGCATTCCTAAAATCGAGGAAATTATCGGGTCGGACAAATTCATTATCCGAAGTATGCCGAACACGGCGATTTCCGTTGGTAAATCCATGACCTGTATTTGCAGTAATGAACTCGGTAAAAAACGTGTGGATTTGGCCAAAGCGATTTTCAACAGAATGGGCCATACCTTGGAAATTCCAGAGGACCAAATGCAGGCAGCCACCGTGATTTGTGCCAGTGGAATTGCGTTTTGGATGCGTTTAATACGTGCCACGACCCAAGGAGCCATTCAATTGGGGTTTGATGCCAAAGAGGCCCAAGAACTGGCCATGCATACCTGCAACGGAGCCGCAAGTCTTTTGATTGAATCTGGAAGCCATCCCGAAGAGGAAATTGACCGTGTGACCACACCAAAGGGATGTACCATCGAAGGTTTGAACGAAATGGAGCACCAAGGCTTGAGTTCATCATTGATCAGGGGAATTGTATCCTCGTTTGAAAAAATCAGTCAAATCAGAAAAGGATAAAAATGAAATTATTCGATGTATATCCACTATATGACGTCACTCCGGTAAAGGCCAAGGGCATTGAAGTTTGGGATGACAAAGGGCAGAAATATTTGGATTTTTATGGTGGTCATGCCGTAATTTCCATCGGCCACACCCATCCGCATTATGTAAAGCGCATCAAGGAACAACTGGATGACATGGCATTTTACAGTAATTCGGTTCAAAATCCACTTCAGCAGCAATTGGCCCAAAAACTTGGAGAGCTATCCAGCTGTGAAGATTATGACCTTTTTATGTGCAACTCAGGGGCGGAAGCGAACGAGAATGCATTGAAAATGGCCTCCTTTCATACAGGAAAACCCAAAGTGATCGCATTTACCAATAGCTTTCACGGAAGAACCTCTGCTGCGGTGGCCGCTACGGACAATCCGAGCATCAATGCGCCCATCAACAAGCAGCAAGAGGTCACTTTCTTGCCATTGAACGATTTTGATGCCTTTGAAAAAGCTATTGAAAGTGATGCGCATTGTGCCGTGATCATAGAAGCTATTCAAGGTGTAGGAGGGTTGGATGAACCCACCTCGGAATTCTTCCGATTTATTGCCGAAAAATGTAAAGAACATAACATTGTCCTCATTGCTGATGAAGTGCAATCGGGCTACGGACGCAGTGGGAAGTTCTTTGCTTTCCAGCATCACGGTATCGAACCTGATATTATTTCCATTGCGAAAGGAATGGGGAATGGTTTTCCCGTTGGTGGCATATTGATTCATGAAAAATTTAAACCATCGTACGGACTTTTAGGTACCACCTTTGGTGGCAACCATTTGGCATGCGCAGCCAGTTTGGCCGTTTTGGAAGTTTTGGAAAAAGAAAATCTGACAGAAAACGCAGCTCAACTCGGGTCATATTTCAAAGAAAAAGCCACGGAGATACCTGAAATCAAAAAAGTGAAAGGCAAAGGATTGATGATTGGACTGGAATTCGATTTTGAGGTAGCCGACCTCCGTAAAAAAATGATCATGGAACAGCACATGTTCACAGGAAGTGCAAAAAACAAGAAGTTGTTACGGTTTCTACCTGCCTTGAACATCACGAAAAAAGATATAGACCTATTTTTTGAAGCGCTGAAAAAAGCATTATAAATGAAGCATTACTTAACAGTTAACGATATAGAATCCCTCCCCGATTGGGTAGACGAAGCGATTACACTAAAAAAAGACCCCTATCAGTTTGAGAATTTGGGCAAGCGAAAAACCATATGCCTTTTGTTTTTCAACAATAGTCTTAGGACACGTTTGAGCACACAAAAGGCTGCCATGAACCTTGGCATGGAAGTAATGATCATGAATTTTGGGAACGAAGGCTGGGCGCTGGAATATGGCGATGGCACTGTAATGGACCAAGGCACTTCGGAACACATTAAGGAAGCAGCACAAGTGGTTTCACAGTATTCGGACATTGTTGCAATTCGTGCATTTGCCGGTTTGATGGACAAGGAAAAGGATGAAGCGGAAGAGGTCATCAATGGATTTGCCAAATATGCCACAATTCCCGTGGTAAACATGGAAAGTTCAGTGGGACATCCCCTCCAGGCTTTGGCGGATGCCATTACCTTAAAGGAGAACGAAACCAAGAAGAAACCTAAAGTCGTGCTTTCTTGGGCTCCGCATCCTAAAGCATTACCGCATGCCGTGGCCAATTCGTTTGTACAGATGATGAAAATGCAGGAGGCTGATTTTGTGATCACACATCCCGAAGGATATGAACTCAATCCAGAATTGACTGAAGGATGTCAAATAGAATACGACCAAGATAAAGCATTGGAAGATGCCGATTTCGTCTACGTGAAAAACTGGAGCAGCTATTCAGACTATGGAAAGGTATTGAACAAGGATAAGAACTGGACCATTACTAAACAAAAATTAGGAAAAGCCAAGTTTATGCATTGCTTACCCGTTCGAAGAAACATGATTGTGGAAGATGCGGTACTGGACAGTGAACAATCCTTGGTAGTGGAACAAGCCAAAAACAGAGTCTTTTCAGCACAAATCGTACTGAAAAAAATATTGGAGAACAAATGAAACTAAAGGATAAGGTCTGTATAGTGACTGGTGCCACAAGCGGAATGGGAAAATCCATTGCCGAAGGAATTTCTTCCGAAGGAGGCAAGTTGATACTTTCGGGCAGAAATCAGGAAAGTGGCGAAGCGTTGGAAAACAATCTTGACGATGCCGTGTTTGTTCCAGGAGATGTCACAGACCCACCCTACAACAAAAAATTGGTCGATACCGCTCTGGAAACTTATGGAAAATTGGACATCTTGTCATTGAATGCGGGGATTCTTGGATTGGGAAGTGTTCAAGAACTATCCATTGATTCTTGGCGTAGTACCCTCGACACCAATTTGAGTTCCATCTTTTACCTTTGTAAATATGCGATTCCCCACCTACGGGAACAAGAACAGGGCAACATCTTGATCAATGCATCGATTGCGGCCTTCAAGAGTTTTCCAAACCATCCTGCTTATTGTGCTTCCAAAGCGGCATCCGTAGCCTTGATGAAGCAAATGGCGGTTGATTACGCACCAAAAATAAGGGTAAATGCTATTTGTCCAGGCCCTGTGGACACCCCTCTATTATGGGAATCCGCAAAAGCTTTTGACAATCCAGACACTGCTGTAGAAAATGCGAAAAGGACTACGTTGTTAAAAAGGTTGGGCACGCCTCAAGATATTGCTAAACTTGTACTCTTTTTGGTTTCTGAGGATAGCTCTTGGATTACAGGAACCACCATAACCATAGATGGAGGGATTATAAATACATAAAATGAAACAAAAATTATCCGTAGTAAAAATAGGTGGCAATCTCATTGAGGATTCAGAAAGATGCAAACGAGTGTTGGATCTGTTCTCTAAAATGAGCGGAAACAAAATTCTGGTCCATGGGGGGGGTAACAAAGCCACAGAATTGGCCAACCAAATGGGCGTGGAGTCCAAAATGGTCAACGGAAGACGAATTACCAATACCGAGACCTTGGATATCGCCCTTATGGTCTACGGAGGATTGTACAGTAAAAAAGTAGTGGCCAAATTGCAAGCGCTTGGCACCGACGCTATTGGAATGAGCGGAGCCGATGCAGATGCTATCAGAGCACACAAAAGACCAAAAAAGAATGTTGACTTTGGCTATGTTGGTGATGTGGACACAGTCAACACTTATGGTATTTTTAAACTACTACAGGCAGGGTTCACACCTATTTTTTGCGCCCTTACCCATGATGGTAAAGGGCAGATGTTGAATACCAATGCCGATACCATTGCTGCGGAATTGGCCATAGCCATGTCCGACCAATTTGAGACCACTTTATATTATTGCTTCGAGAAAAAAGGAGTCCTTCAAGATGTGGAAGATGAGAACTCCGTGATACAGCACATCGATTCCGATGGGTATGACGAACTTTTGGCCTATGGTATCATTGCAGACGGTATGCTACCAAAAATGCACAACTGTTTTTACGCCCTCCGCAACAAAGTTTCCAAAGTTTGCGTAGGGAACACCGAAATGCTCGAAGCGGGCAATCCAGAATATACGACATTGACCTTATGAAAGTAACCCAAGACATACTTACAGAAAAAGCCATTGAACTACTGAAAAAACTCATTAGCACACCCTCATTTTCTGGTGAAGAGGATAAAACCGGGGATGCTATAGTGGAATTTTTACAAGGTTTTGGCGTTGAAACAAAAAGACAGCATAACAACATTTACGCCTTCAACAAACATTTTGATGAAAGCAAACCAACTTTGTTGCTCAACTCACATCACGATACTGTTAAACCGAACAGCGCGTATACCAAAGATCCTTTTGATGCTCATATAGAGGATGGAAAACTATACGGACTAGGCAGTAATGATGCTGGTGGATGTTTGGTATCCCTATTGGCCACTTTTGTCCATTTTTATGAAAAGAAAAGTCTCAGTCATAATATAATAATGGCTGCCACGGGTGAAGAAGAAGATGCAGGAGAGCACAGTATCCGAGCTTTGCTTCCGATACTGCCCAAAATAGATGTGGCCATTGTGGGCGAACCCACTTTAATGGACTTGGCGATTGCGGAAAAAGGCTTGGTCGTCTTTGATGCAGTAGTCGACGGAACTCCTTCCCATGCGGCACACCCCAACGACAACAACGCTATTTACAACACCATTGAGGTTTTACAATGGCTAAAGGATTATTCATTTGATAAAGTTTCTGATGCATTGGGCGAAGTCAAACTGACCACGACCCAAATCAGTGCAGGAAACCAACATAACGTTGTTCCTGGCCATGTGGATTTGGTAATCGATGTACGTGTGAACGATTGTTACAGCAATCAGGAAATTGCCGATATCCTTCAAAAAGAAGCACCTTGTAAAATGACACCACGCTCTTTGCGTTTGAATTCATCCTGCATTGATCCTGATCATGATTTGGTGAAAAGCGGATTGGCCCTTGGTCGAAAAACCTATGGTTCGCCAACATTGTCCGATCAGGCAGCTCTAAGCTGTCAATCAGTAAAATTAGGGCCTGGTGACAGTACACGATCACACTCTGCGAACGAATTTATTTTTGTGAACGAAATAGAGGAAGGAATAGATATTTACATCAAAACCCTAACGGGATTTTTACAATAAACAATGAACAATAAGCAATTTACATTCATTTATTGTTTATTGCTCATTGACAACTGATAATTGAATAGTATGAAACTCTGGGACAAAGGATTCAGTACCGATAAAAAAATAGACCACTTTACCGTAGGCAACGACCGCGAATTGGATTTGGTATTGGCCAAATATGACGTTATCGCTTCCAAGGCACATGCTAAAATGTTGGGTAAAGTCGGACTGGTTTCCGAAGATGAGGGCAAAGACCTTGTAAAAGCATTGGATGAAATCGCCAAGGACATCGAAAAAGGAAAGTTTACCATTGAAGACGATTTTGAGGATATGCACTCGAAGATCGAGTTTATGCTGACTGAAAAATTGGGTGACACCGGAAAAAAAATCCATTCCGCCCGTTCCAGAAACGATCAGGTTTTGGTGGCCATGCAATTGTACCTTAAAGATGAGTTGACTGAAATCAGAAATCAGGTCAAAACCCTGTTTGATCTATTGATGAAACTGGCGGACAAGCACAAGAATGTATTGTTACCAGGGTATACGCACTTGCAAATTGCCATGCCCTCTTCTTTTGGGCTATGGTTTTCCGCCTATGCCGAGAGTTTGGTGGATGATCTGTACTTTGTACAGGCCGCCCATAAAGTTGCTGACCAAAATCCCTTGGGAAGCGCAGCAGGTTACGGAAGCTCTTTCCCCATTGATAGAAGTTTTACCACTGCCGAAATGAAGTTTGCCACACAAAAATATAATGTCGTGGCCGCCCAAATGGGTCGTGGAAAAGTGGAAAAAGCCACTGCTTTCGGTATTTCGAGCGTGGCCGCTACCTTATCCAAAATGGCGATGGATATTTGCTTGTACATGAGTCAAAATTTTGATTTTATCTCCTTCCCCAACGAATTGACCACGGGAAGCAGCATTATGCCGCACAAAAAAAATCCCGATGTTTTTGAACTCATCAGAGGCAAATGCAATAAGATTCAAGCGGTGCCCAATCAATTGATCATGATCATGAACAATTTGCCCAGCGGCTATCACAGGGACCTTCAATTGGTTAAGGAAGTGATTGTTCCTGCTTTGCAGGACATGCACGCTTGTTTGGAAATGATGACCTTCAGCTTGAAGGAAATCAAAGTAAACAAATCCATTTTAGAAGACCCCAAATACGATTACCTCTTTAGTGTGGACACCTTGAATGAGCTGGTAAAAAGTGGGATGCCCTTCCGTGATGCTTATAAAACCATGGGCAAAGCGATAGAAAATGGCAATTTTAAACCAAAACGCGACATTGACCATACCCATGAAGGTAGTTTGGGCAACCTGTGTTTAGAGCAGATAAAAGAAAAAATGGAAAAGGTTTTGGCATAAATTGGATAAATTAGGCTGAAAATTTAACCCATCAGCTCTCAACTCGAATTTATGTCAACCAAAACTACACTCAGCGTATTTCTATTTCTAGGTCTACTCCATTTTTCCATCGCTCAGGATATCTATGAAAAAAATGAATCGGTCGATATTCAAAACTATGTTTTTGCCCTTCAATTGAATGATGCTTCCAACGAAATCAAAGGGGAAACTCAGGTAACCGTTCAATTCAAGGAAAATGCAGTTCCTTTTGCTTTGGACCTGATTGAAAAATCAGGTGAGTTTGGTATGGAAGTGACCAGTGTGTTGGAAAATGGCTCCAAAGCGAATTATACCTATGCCAATAATAAAATCAATATTGTTCCAAAAACCACTACGGATTCCATCCAGACCTATACCATCAAATACCAAGGGATTCCCGAAAGAGGCTTGGTCATCGCCACCACAAAATTTGGCAAGCGCTCCTTTTTTGGCGACAACTGGCCCAACCTGGCGAGACATTGGTTGCCAGCAGTGGACCATCCCTACGACAAGGCGAGCGTGGAATTTCAAATTACCGCTCCCGAACACTACGATGTGGTGGCAACAGGAAAGAAAGTGGAGGAAAGTAATCTGGAAAACGGTTATAAAATCACTATTTACAATGAACCTGCCCCTGTGGCCACGAAGGTAATGACGATTGGCGTTACCCAGTTCGCCTCTAGATTGGTGGGCATGGTTGATGATATTGAGGTTTCCGCATGGGTGTATCCTCAAAATCGATTGGAAGGTTTTGGCGATTACACGGTTGCTGGAAATGTGCTTGAATATTTCATTGGCCATATAGGCCCATACTCCTATGCCAAATTGGCCAACATGCAGGCCAAGACCCAATGGGGCGGATTGGAAAATGCGGGGACCATCGCTTATTTTGAAAACTCCGTAACGGGCAACAAAACAGTGGAACCCTTGATTGCCCATGAAATCGCCCATCAATGGTTTGGAAATTCCGCAACGGAGAAAAGCTGGAACCATGTGTGGTTGAGTGAAGGGTTTGCCACGTACTTCAGCATCCTCTACCTCGAAAGTGAGTATGGCGATGAACGCCGAAAAGAGGAACTGGCCATCGACAAAAAAGAGATTTTTGATTATTACAGAAAAAAACCGGCACCCATTGTCGACCTCAGTATTAAAGACCCTATGAAGGTGCTCAGCACCAACACTTACCAAAAAGGTGGCTGGGTGCTGAATATGCTCCGTCATCAATTGGGCGATGGGGTATTTTGGGAAGGCATCCAAAACTATTATGCCACCTACCAGAACAGCAATGTGCTTACGGACGATTTTCGACATGTGATGGAAGAGATATCGGGCGAGGATTTGGAGTCCTTTTTTGAGCAATGGTTATTTGTTAAGGGCCATCCACAAATCAAATGGAGCTGGAATCACAACAATGGAAACATCAACCTCAATATACAACAATTACAAGACCATCATGTTTTCCAATTTCCATTGGAAATAGGGATTGTAAAAGATGGCAAACTGACCATCAAAACCATTGAGGTAACCCAAGGCGACCAAAACATCCAAATGGAGAGCAAAGACCAACCCGATTCCATTGTGCTGGACCCGAACGAATGGACTTTGTTTGAGGATATGGGGGAGATGTAGAATTCGTCCATTCATTCAAACCATTGGCAAATCATTCCTAATGGGATTTTAAGAGAAAACAGCAAAGTTATTGGTCTAGACGTGTTTTGAAATTGTACGCTTACATCATGTTTAGCTTACATATAAGTGCAACACAAAATCCTCTTCCAACTATATCATCCAAAAACCAATAATTTTCACAAAATCAAAATATTTAATGTTTTAGGCACCTTCATTTTGATTCATTGTTAAAATTCAAGGTAAATTATTACATTTACCTCACTAAACAAACAATGATCAACCGATACTTTTCAACCCCCGTCCCCATAGCTTTTGCTATGTTCTTTTGTGTGCTTTCCTATGCCCAAAAGAAAAATGCCGATTACAAGATACACTTGCTCAAAACCAACGAAACCTTTACCATAGATGGTAAGGGGGACGAGGCCACTTGGCAAAAAGCAGAACCCGCCAAAGATTTTTTTATGGTGTTGCCCATGGACGACCGAAAGGCCACACAGCCCTCGGAAGTGAAAATGGCCTACGATCACAGGCAACTCTACCTTTTGGCCACTTTTTACAAAACACCTGGAAACACCTATGTAGTGGAATCGCTGCGCAGGGATTTCTCCTTCGGGGGCAACGATAATTTCCTATTGTTCATGGACCCGTTCAATAACCAGACGACTGGGTTCAGCTTTGGGGCAAACGCCTATGGCGCCCAATGGGACGGCACTATGTCGAACGGAGGTAGCATTGACCTTAATTGGGATAGCAAATGGGTATCCGAGGTTCAGAATTATGAGGATAAGTGGGTAGTGGAAATGGCCATTCCGTTTAAATCCATCCGATACGAAAAAGATGTGACCGAATGGGGTGTTAATTTTTCAAGATTGGATTTGAGTACCAACGAAAAGTCGAGTTGGACACCTATACCAAGGCAATTCCCAACCGCATCTTTGGCCTATACAGGTACCATGGTCTGGGACAATCCGCCGCCAAAACAAGGGCTCAACTACTCCATCATCCCCTATGTGTTGGGAACGGTGGGCAATTCGAGCATCGAGGATATTACCTACGACAATGAATTTAAGGTGGGTGGTGATGTAAAGTTGGGGCTTACTTCTTCTTTGAATTTAGACCTGACCATCAACCCCGATTTTTCACAGGTGGAAGCTGACCGTCAAGTGGCCAATTTGACCAGGTTTGAACTCTTTTTCCCGGAAAGACGACAGTTTTTCCTTGAAAATGCCGACCTCTTTGCCAATTTTGGATACGATGAAATACGCCCGTTCTTTTCGCGTAGAATCGGATTGGGCGTACCGATTATTGGGGGTGCCCGTGTGAGCGGAAATCTGAACCGAAACCTCCGTTTGGGCTTGATGGACATGCAAACCGACAAAATGGACGAAACAGGTCTGCCCAGTCAGAACTTCGCCGTGCTTTCGTTGCAGCAAAAGGTATTCTCCCGTTCCAATATAGGTTTGATGTTCGTGAACAAGGAGTCGTTGGATTACAACTCCTTGACCGATGATTTGAAATCGGAATACACAAAATTCAATAGAAACCTTGGATTGGAATACAATTTGGCCTCAGCGGATAACAAATACAATGGAAAGGTGTTTATGTTGAAATCCTTTGGGCCTGATTCTTCTTATAACGGAATTGCACAAGGTGCCCACTTGGCTTACAGTAGTCGAAAGTGGAACTGGCGTGTTCAACAAGAATATATTTCTGAAAACTTCACCTCCGAAGTGGGTTTTGTACCACGGAACAATTACTTCAAACTGGAAGGTTCGGTAGGATACCTTTTTCTGCCCGCAAGTGATAAGATAGTGAGCCATGGTCCCAAATACACGGGTTTCTACTATTTTGACCCGAACATGAACTCCACGGATTATGTATCCATTGTTGGGTATGCATTGAATTTTCTAGACCGTAGCTCTTTGAGTGTTGATGTTTTTAACGAGTATGTGCAACTTTTGGCTCCGTTTGACCCTACAAACACGGGCAAAGAGGAGTTGGCGGCAGGCACACGCCACCATTGGAACGGGATTTATATTTCGTACGATTCCCGGCCCAAAAATTTGTTCACCTACAACTTAACTTCCCGATTAGGGCGTTATTTCTCAGGAGGGTACCGTACCAATATCAACGCAGAATTGGGCTATCGTTTTCAACCCTATGTGAGTTTGGGCGCTAGATTAAGTTACAATAATCTGGATTTGCCCCAACCATGGTACACCACGGATTTTTGGCTTGTGGGTACTGAGGCGGACATTACCTTTACCAACAAGCTGTTTTGGAACACCCTGTTCCAATACAACGAACAGAGCAACAATTTTGGCATCAACTCCCGATTACAATGGCGCTACGCCCCTGCTTCTGACCTGTTCCTTGTATTCAACAACAATGAGCAATTATCTCCACTCGAAGGAAATTTGTGGTCGGTGACACTCAAGTTTACATATTGGTTTAATCGGTAATTTTTATACATCAAATAATTTCTTGAGCTTTATTTCAACAAAATGTCGATAGCTTTCCTGGTTCGCATTTGAATATTTCCGCTTATGACAAAGTTTCTGAATCGTTTTATCTGGTTTTCGATAGTTTCCGTTTTTGCTGCTTCAGTTCTACCAAACCTTTTTATCAGTTATTGGTTTATAGACTTGTTTGCACACTTCAAAGTTCAATACATCGTGGTTTCCACAATCTTGGTTGCTTTTGTTTTTTTATTCTTGAAGGAAAAACGGATAGCGTTATTTTTACTTGTCGTATCCATATTATGGAATTGCTATTTTGTATTGCCATATTATTTTTCGTTACCTGAGCAACCCCGATTAAACAAGGAAACCTTAAAGGTTTCAAGTATTAATTTGTTATCCAGCAACTCAAAACCCGAGGAAGTCAAAACCTATATAAAAAAAGAAGATGCGGATATTATAGTATTAATGGAAGTTACCCCACAATGGGAACAGGAATTATCAAGATTAAAAAATCAATATTCGTTCCACGAGTTTGTAACTAGAACGGACAATTTTGGCATAGCCCTGTTAAGCAAACAGGAAATGGCTGTTTCGATAAAATATTTTGGTGACAGCCAAATGCCTTCTATAGTTGGTGGTTTGAAAATTGGTGCTGAAAATTTATCTCTAGTAGCCACACATCCTGTACCTCCGATGGGTCAAACTGCTTTTAGAAAAAGGAATTCCCAGTTAAAAAACATTATTGAGAATCGAAATATTTTTCATGAAAACTTAGTCATTATCGGCGATTTTAACATGTCTTCTTTTACGAATCATTTTGTTCAACTGACCAAAAAAGATTTAAGGGATAGTAGAAAAGGTTTTGGCCTATTACCTACATGGCCCACCAACATATGGCCAATGCAGACCACGTTGGACCATTGTCTAGTATCATCCAAGATAATAGTTCAGGATAGATCTGTGGGCAATGACCTAGGTTCGGACCATCTGCCAATAAATATTTTAATAGGGCTAAACTAAACCGTAAATAAGACCTACTTCACATTCTTCAAACCAATTAAGACCCACCAAATATATCCTGACCTCCTCCCAAAATTAGGCGCCGGTCATAACTAGGGAATCGGGGCTGTTTTCATTCATTTCAATGTACTCGTTGGGAGACATGTCTCCCAACGAGCTGTGCGGTCTATAGTTGTTATAGTCCTCTTTCCAAATATCGAACTTTTCCTGGGCATCCTCCAAAGAGAAGAACCAATTGGCGTTCAGGTACTTGTCCCTGAACGAACCGTTGAAGCTCTCGATAAAAGGGTTGTCCGTTGGTTTTCCCGGCCTTGAGAAGTCAAGTTCAACATTGTTTCCATAGGCCCATTTGTCCGACACCTTGCTGATGAAGTCACTTCCATTATCCACTTTGACACGTTTTGGGAGTACTTTGTTCCCAATAGTAATGATTTCCATTACCTATACGACATCGCTTCCCTTGAGGGACTTTCCGGCATGTATGGCCAAGCACTTGCGACTAAAGTTATCCACTATAGTCAATGCCCTGAAACGGCTCCCGTTGTACAATTGGTCCGAGACAAAATCCATGCTCCAACATTCGTTAAAACTAGAGGCGTTACCCTCTGCGGGCTGTCTGTGCGCGGCGGAACGGTTCCGTTTGGGCCGCTTGCTCTCAGGTTCAGCCCTTCATCACAATAGACCGTAAATGCGTTTGTGGTTGTACAAGAAACCCTCCAGTCTCAAAAGAATATGGATGCGCCAGAACCCGTAGCGTACCCTGACGGCGGCAATCTCGTTCATCCGCATGCGCAACAGTTCATCACTACGGCCCTTGGCCCTGTAATAGAAAACGACCTTGTGCAACAATACGAGCTTCCAGCAACGCTGGATGGAGATGTTATACTCCATCCTTATATTTTCGACCATCCCGCGCTTTCGGGACGGCCTCAGAACTTTTTTTTCAGCACGTCCTGCAGGATATGTTTGTCCAGGCACAGGTCGGCGACCAGTTTCTACAACTGTGCGTTCTCCTCCTCCAGGTTCTTCAGTCTCCGGAGTTCGGAAACACCCAGCCCACCATATTTCTTCTTCCAATTGTAAAATGTGGCCTCACTGATGCCCATCTTGCGACATACCTCTTGGATACGGGTCCCCGTCTCCACCTGTTCGATCGCAAATACGATCTGCGATTCCGTGTACTTCGATCGTCCCATAAGCAAATACTTGTTTAAAGTCAAACATTTATTCGCCCAGAACACTCTAATTCCAAACTGTCCGGTTTAACGGGAGGAGGTCAAACCCAATTGATAAAAAGTGTATTGATGTACAATGCTTTATTGCTTGTATTGGCAATATCATCTAGAGGTTTACTAAAAGATCGGTCTTTAAAACTACTTATTGGGATTTGGTCAATACTTACCATATCAATGGCTCTGATTAATCTCCATTTCTTTAAAAAAATAAAGGAAAATAATGCAATTCTAATTTTAGACAAAAAGGGTATTCAAATTTCAACAAAACCCTTCTTGGCTTGGAGCGATATAATTCCAAATCAAGTAATCTATCATCGTGGACACAACAGTAACGCCCATCAATATTATCTAAATATCAGAGCAAAAGATTTTAAATGGCAAATGAAATCAATGAAATAGATATGGAAATGGATGAAATCTGTCATTGGATTGCCTATTTCAAGAAGCAACTGAATTAAAATGTTTACGCTCTATTTTTTGTCTCGAATAAAATTCTTGGAGCGCAAAATAAAACTGTAAAAAATAGTGTATATGCCAAACGAGCTGGGTTTGGTTTCCTTTCGGGGATTGTGTGACCCTTCTCTCCCATAATCCCTAAAACAATTACTTTATATTCTTCAAATTGATGACCTCCTGCTCCGTTAAGTGTCTCCAATGGCCACGAGGCAAATCTTTTTTGGTCAAACCAGCGAAGATCACACGGTCCAATTTGGTCACGTTGTAGCCCAAATGTTCAAAAATACGGCGTACAATACGGTTACGTCCGCTGTGGATTTCCACTCCAATCTCACGCTTTGGTGCTCCTTGGATATAGCTGATGCTGTCCACTGAAATGGGTCCGTCCTCCAGCTCAAGACCAGCTTCAATTTTATGAAGGTCGCCCAAGCTTAGGTTATTGTCCAAATGCACATGATAGATCTTGCGCACATTATGCTTGGGGTGCGTCAGTTTTTTGGTCAGGTCTCCATCATTGGTAAAAAGCAATAGACCTGTAGTATTCCTATCCAAACGGCCAACGGGCAACAAGCGGTTGTTCGAAGCACTTGAAATCAGTTCCATTACGGTACGGCGTCCCTTTTCATCACTCGTAGTGGTAATAAAATTCTTGGGTTTGTTGAGCAAAATGTACTCCTTCTTTTCCAAGTTGAGTCGTTTTCCATCAAAACGAACATCATCGGAACGCTTTACCTTATAACCCATTTCGGTTATGGTTTTTCCGTTCACGGTAACGTTGCCTGCAGCAATATAGGTATCCGCTTCCCTTCGGGAACAAATGCCCGCATTGGCAATATATCGGTTCAACCGAATCTCATCTGGATTTGATTTTTTCCGTGGAGCGCTCTGCTTAGGTTTTGAGGAAAATTTTTTATCGAACGGTTTCTTTCTATCCCCGCCCTTGAAGTTTTTGGAAGGCCTTCTGCCCTTATTGTTGTCTGATTTCGCCATCAGTCGAATTTTTTGCAAATGTAGTCTTTTTAAGTTCCAAAAAACCTAAAGAACAAAGAATTACAAAATTCGATTCAGCACTACATCCACATCAATCAAAAGAATACTGAAAACCCCTGCAACAATAATGAACTTGATGATGTTGTGCAGCCACACATAGTGTTTTTTCCCCTTTGCCTTCCATAACAGTACGAGGAACAAAACCAATAAGACAATGCAAGCCATGAAATAGAGGTACATATACCCTATATCAAACGATTTGATGAGCAGCAGTGCGGGAACCAAGGTCAGTCCAATTAAAAAAGTAATCATGGATTTTGACACATTGGGACCGTAAATAATGGGTATGGTCTTATAATTCTGTGCCATATCGCCTGCCATATTCTCCAAATCCTTGATCATTTCACGGGCCAAAATCAACAAGAACAGGAAGAGAGCGTGCACAAAAATTACGGTCTGGAAATTCTGATAATACACAAACACCACAAAAAATGGTGCAATGGCCAAAGTGGAGGATACCAGGTTACCCACAAAAGGTATGCGCTTGAGTTTGTGTGAGTAAATCCAAATACCAAAAATATAGGCAGAGAAAAACAGCACTGCCTTGAACGAGATATAACTTGCAGCGAAAACTGTCAAAAAATTGAGGATAAAATAGGTCGTCAATTTAAATCGCTGGCTTACCAAACGATCCAACATGCTTTTGGTGGGTTTGTTGATCAAATCCTTTTCGGCATCGTAAAAATTATTGATGATGTAACCGCTCGCTATCGTAAGTGCCGAGGCGGTAACAATAAGAAAAAGGTTCAAATCCAGTATGACATGCTGCAGGGGGATGTGGGGCGCCAAAATATAGATGGAAGCCAAGTACTGCGCCAAGGTAATCACAAGGATGTTGTAACCCCTGACCACAGAAAACAGACTCAACAGCTTAAACAGCAAGAGTTTGTTCTTTCTACTAAGCATGTATTTGCTTTTAGAAGTTGTACACTACCTCCAAATTATGGCCTTTGAGTGCTTTTTTGGCCTTTTCCAAATCTTGGGTAAAGCCCAAAATATATCCACCACCACCAGAACCGCAGAGTTTAAGGTAGTAATCGTTGGTCTCGATTCCTTTTTGCCATAATTGGTGGAATTTGGATGGAATCATGGGTTTGAAGTGATCGAACACCACATGCGAAAGTTGCTTCAGGTTACCGAACAAGGATTTTACATTGCCGTTCAAAAAGTCTTCAACGCAGGCATCGGTATGTTTGATGAACTGGTCCTTGATCATATTGCGGAAACCTTCCTGCTTCATGTTTTCCATGAACAATTGCACCATAGGTGCAGTCTCTCCCGTCATTCCACTATCCAACAAGAACACAGCTCCTTTTCCTTCGGTATTTTGAGAAGGAATGCTGGTGGATTCTATATTGTCTTTGGAATTGATGAGAATCGGTAAGCTCAAGTAGCTGTTCAAAGGGTCCAATCCAGAGGATTTACCATGGAAGAAAGACTCCATTTTACCGAATATCTTCTTCAATTGAAGCAGTTTTTCCCGGGTCAGGTTTTCCAAAACCGTGATCTTGTCCGTGGCATAGCGGTCATAAATGGCAGCGACCAATGCACCACTACTCCCAATGCCATAGCCTTGCGGAATGGAACTATCAAAATACATTCCATCGGCAACATCTTTTTCCAAAGCTTCAATATCAAAAGAAACCAAACCTTCTTCCTTGATTTCGAGCACCTTGAGATACTCGGCATAAGCCTTTAGGCTTTTATTGGATTCTTGCGCCATTTTGGAATCGTTCTTGTCCCTCTTGAGCGCTCCTTTGAAAAAATTATACGGGATTGAAAGTCCTTTGGAGTCTTTGATAATGCCGTACTCCCCGAACAATAAAATCTTGGAATAAAATAATGGACCTTT